>OKXB01001102.1_pt1 | contig 28745 bp, 27 predicted proteins | sample 1601731 | NCBI WGS metagenome assembly OKXB01 (sample SAMN04414077, study PRJEB24778) | human gut metagenome | material: faecal | host: Homo sapiens
TAAATATAACAAAACTATAATACTAATTAGTAAAGATACTAATTTAAGTTATAAAGTTAGTGATGAAATCATTCTTTTGAATAAAGGGTCTATGGTTTATGCTGGAAATAAAAGTATATTAGAAGATGAAAAAGTTTTAAATAATATTAATGTAGACGTTCCAGAAATAGTAAAATTTATTAATATTAGTAATAAGTTTGATGCTAACCTAACATATACAAGTAACATATTAGATTTAATAAAAGAGGTGTATAGAAATGCAAAGTAATAAATATTTTGGTGAATATTATCCAGTAGAAAGTAGTATTCATAAACTTAGTGTTTTTAGTAAATTAATTACTTTATTACTTATGTTAATACCTATAATTGCAAGCAAAAGTATTGAACTACATTTAGTTATGTTATTCTTTATATTAATCCTAATTTATAGTAGTAAAGTTCCTCTTAGATTCTATTTTGATATAATATATGGACTAAGATATATCTTTGTTATATTTGTAGTAGTATTAGCCTTCAAAGGTTTAGAATTAGAAGATGCAGTACTTTACTTAACAAAAATATTTAATGTTATTACATATTTGAGTTTAATATTTTACACAACTAGTAGAAGTGAAATTAAGTATGGTATAGAAAAAATATTAACACCCTTTAATATATTTAATTTGAATATAAGTGGTTTTATAAATACCCTAGTTAACACAATTTCATTTTTTCCACTTCTATTAATAACTAATCATGAAGTATTAGTAAACTCATCCAGTAGAGGACTTGACTATTTTTATGCAGATATTATTTCAAAAATTCTTGCAGTTCTACACTCATTTAAAAGCACATTAAGACTTACTAATAATAAATTAAAACTATTAAAAATAAAAGAAAGTTATAGATTATATAGTACAAAAACTTATAGAACTAATTATAATACAAATAAGTTTGGTTTCATGGATATTTTATTAATTGGGGTATACCTAATATTTATATATTATTATTTGTTAGAGAGTGGGTTATTATGAGATATAAGGTCGTTATAAAATATGATGGAACTAACTATTATGGTTTTCAAAAACAAAAAGATAAGATAACTATACAAAGTGAATTAGAAAAAGTATTAAGTAAGATATTTAATGAAAGTATTAATATAACAGGATGTTCAAGGACAGACAAAAAAGTACATGCAAACTATTTTGTATTTCATTTTGATTCAGATAAAGAAAAAAATACTAGTAAGTTAATGATAAGCATGAATAAATTATTACCAGAAGATATATATATTAAAGGTGTGAATGTTGCAAATAATCTTTTTCATGCAAGATATAGTGTAGTTAGTAAAAAGTATATGTATGTTATAAATATGGAAGAATTTGACCCAGTTACTAGAAATATTATTTTACAATATGGAAAAAAAATAGACATTAACTTATTAAAAGAAGCAAGTAAATATTTAATTGGTAAACATGACTTTAAATCATTTACTTCAGATAACGAAAAAGAAAGCACTATAAGAACTATTAATTATATTAACTTTGAAATAGATAAAAATTTATTGAAAATATATATAAGTGGAGATGGTTTTCTTAAATATATGGTTAGAAATATAGTTGGACTTTTTCTTGAAATAAATGATGGAATAAAAAGTGTAAATGATGTTAATAAAGTGTTAGAAAGTAAAGACAGAACTAAGTTAGGAAAAAAAGCACTTCCTAATGGATTATATTTAGAGGAGGTAATATACGATGAATAACATAAATAAAACTTTATGGTGTGCATTAAAATATAATAAAATTAACTTAATAATGAGAATGTGCAACATTAGTAGAGATGAAACAGTTTTTTTAGTTAAAAAGTTTAATAAATTACAAAGAATTTTAGAAAAAAGATTAAGTATTAAAGGGAGTATTTATGAAATTGTAGACGAACAAACAGAAATATTTAATTCCTTATGTAATAAAGCACTGGTATTAAAAAAGTAATATTTAAATTAATAATATTTTGTGGTATTATATATAATAGAGGTGAAGTTATGAAAGATATAATTAAGAAAAAAGAAATTAAAGGTATATTAGGTTCATTATTACTTATTGTACTTTCCGTTTTTTTGATGTTAAAACCTATAGAGATTATAGGAACACTAATTAAAGTAATTGGTATGATTTTACTAATATGTGGAGTATTTGATTTTGCTAACTATTTTGTTAATAAAAAAGAAGAAAGCTTATTTGATTATGGACTTGTTAAAGGAATTATAGAGATTACTATAGGAGTATTATTTATTTTTAAATATGATTTACTAATTAATTTATTTCCTTGTATATTAGGTCTAATAATAGTATTTATAAACATTTTCAAATTACAAACGGCAATTAGTTTAAAAGAATTTGAAAGTAATTATATGACTGGTGTAATAATATCTAGTTTATCTATTATATTAGGTTTAGTAATAGTAATAAATCCATTTGAAACTTTAGAAGTAGTTATAATAGTTAGTGGGGCAGTGTTATTAATTAGTGAGTTATCTAATATAATATATAGTATATCAGTATTAAAATTTTTTAAGAAAACTGATAAAGTTGTAAAAGATATAGTAACTAAGGAGGAAAAATGAATAATTTAAAATTAAAAAGATGTGAAAAGTGTGGTAGTATAGTTTTAGAATTAAAAGAATGTGAATGTAATGAATGCTTAACTTGTTGTGGTACTTTGTTGAAAGAAATAAATGCATCAAATGAAGAAGTAAATAAACATATTCCTTCATTTTATAGACAAGATAATAAGCTTATTATAAGAGTTAACCATGAGCAAGAAGAAAATCATTATATTGAAGCAATAATAATAAAAACTGAAAACGAAGTATTAGTTCATAAATTTACTAGTGAAGAAGAGCCAGAACTAATCATGGGCTATGAACCTAATATGGAAATATATTCCCTTTGTACTAAAGATGGATTATTTAAAGTAGATGTAATTTAATTAGAGAGTATTCTCTAGTTTTTTTATGTAAACACATTAATAAAATATAGACTTATAAAGAATTAAATGCTAAAATGTTCTTGAGGTGGAATATGAAAAAGAATGATAACATTATTTGGGGAATAGTTTTAATTATAGTAGGAATTATACTTGGTTTGAAAGCACTTGGAATATTTGAATTTAATATATTTTTTAAAGGATGGTGGACTTTATTTATAATAATACCTTGTTTTATTGGAATTATTAAACAAGAAAGTAAAACCGGTAGTATTATAGGTTTAATTATAGGAATTATGTTACTTCTTGATGTAAGAGATGTAATTGATACTGATTTATTTTGGAAATTAATTATACCGATGATATTTGTAGTTATTGGAATAAGTATGATTTTTAAAAATTCAATAAGTGAAGGTATTAGAAAAGAAATTAGCAAGTTAGATACTAATGAAAACAAGAATTACTTAACAGCAACATTTGGAGAACAAAATATGAGTTATGATAAAGAAGTATTTACTGGTTCAGTAATTAATGCAATTTTTGGAGGAGTAAAATTAAATCTTAGAAATTGTAAAATTAAAGAAGATGTAGTAATTAATACAACAAGTATATTTGGAGGAGTAGATATATTAGTGCCTGATGATATAAACATAAAACTTATAAGTACTAACATATTTGGAGGTGTAGACAACAAAGTTAAAAGAGAAGTTAATCCTAAATTTAAAACTATTTATATAAATGCAACTAATATATTTGGAGGTACTGATATTAAATGAATACATTTCAAAGAATTATAAAATATGCAGCTTTAGCACTAGCTTTTTCAATAATAGTTTCGATTCTTTCTCTTCTATTTGGGTTTATTAGTAGTATATCTGAAATATTTGAAAGTAGTGTAAGTACTGATATAAGTACTAAGATAAGTACTGATTATACAGGGAGTCAAATTAATTCATTAGAAATTGATTTAAAAGAAGTTAGTCTTTATATAACTAAAGGAAATAGTTTTAATATTAAAACAAATACTGATAAAATAACTAGTGAAGTTATAAATGGCGAGTTAAAAATTAAAGATAAAAGTAGTAAGTATTCTAAAAACAAAATAGTAGAATTAACTATTCCAGAAAATGTTATTTTAAGTGAAATAGATATAGAAGTAGGAATAGGTAAAAATAATATAGAACTATTAAATGCAAATAATATTAAGTTAGAATTAGGTTCAGGAAAAATGACTATAAATAATATTAATGCTTACACTAATTTTGAAGTTGATGGAGGTTCTGGAGAAATTAATATAATGAATGCAAATGTATCAAATATGGAAATTGATATGGGTGTAGGACTTACTACTTTTGAAGGTACTTTAAAAGGAAATAATAAAATAGAAGCAGGAATTGGAGAACTTAAAATTAACTTAAAAGATAGTATTGATAATTATAGATTTGATGTTAATAAAGGAATAGGTAGTATTAAAGTAAATAATAATGAAATTTCTAATAATACTATTTATGGAACAGGAGTAAATTTGCTTAAAATAGATGGGGGTATAGGAAGTATAAAAATAAATACAAAATAAGAGTTTTTAGTTTACAATAACTCTTTTTTTTTGTATAATATTTCCAAGGAGAGGGTATTTATGTTAAAAGATATTACAAAATATTTGGAACAAATTTTTAAAGAGTTAGATTTAGACAATTATTTAAAAATTTCTAGTAGTGATAAAGCAGATTATCAAATTAATAGTGTTTTTATGATTGCTAAAGATAAACATGTTAATCCAAAAGAAATAGGAGAAATGATAGAAAGTAAAATTAATGAACAACCAGATGTAAAAGATTACTTTAGAAAAGTAGAATTTGTTATGCCAGGATTTATTAACTTATTTGTAAGTGATAAATTAATTAATAAACATATTAATTCATACATAACTAATGGATTTGTAGAAAAAACAGATAGTAAAGATGTTTACTTTTTAGACTATGGTGGACCTAATGTTGCTAAACCATTACATATTGGACACTTAAGACCTGCAATTATTGGGGAAAGTATTAAAAGAATTTTAAATTTAAAAGGCTATAAAACAATTGGAGATGTTCATTTAGGAGATTATGGTTTACAAATTGGTGAAGTAATTTATGGTCTTAAAAAAGAGAATATTCCACTAAGTGAATTAAATATTGATTTATTAAATAGAATATATCCAGAGATGAGTGCACTAGCTAAAAGCGATGAAGAAGTATATAATGAATGTAAAAAAATTACAAGTGAATTACAAAAAGGTAACATTGAATACAAAGAATATTTTAAAAAAATAAAAGAAGTTAGTGTCGATGATATAAAAAGATTATATAACTATTTAGGAGTAAGTTTTGATTTATGGCTTGGAGAAAGTGATAGTGAACCTTATATACCTAAATTAATGAATGAACTAGAAAGTAGAAATCTTATTATAGTTGATCAAGGCGCTAAAATAGTTAATGTTAAACAAGACACTGATAAAAAAGAAATGCCACCAGTAATAGTAGAAAAAAGTGATGGTTCTGCAATATATGCAACAACTGATTTGGCTACTATAATGGAAAGAGTTGAAAAATATGACCCTAAATATATTTTATATGTAGTGGATGCAAGACAAAGTTTACATTTTGAAGGAGTATTTAGAATAGCTAAGATGCTTGGCTATGATACAAACTTAGAACATATTCCATTTGGTACCATTAATGGTAGTGATGGAAAACCATTTAAAACAAGAAGCGGAGAAACATTAAAACTTGATGAATTAATTAAAAATACAAAAGAAATTTTCTTAAATAAACGTGAAGAAAATAAGAGTATGAGTGAAGAAGATTTAGATAAAATAGTAAATGCTATTATTAAATATGCTGATTTACAAAATAATAGAGAAAAAAGTTATAATTTTGATATATCTAAATTTAGTGATGTTAGTGGTAAAACTGGACCATATATTCTTTACAGTGCACTACGTATTAGAAAAATTATTAATTCATTTAATTATAATAAAGGAAATGTTAGTGAAGTTACATATAATGATATAGATAGAAGTTTAAGATTAAAATTATTAGATTTTAATAAATACTTAGATAAATCTATAGAAGATAGATTACCTTCTATAATAGGTGAATATGTTTATGATTTAGCTAACTTATTAAATAGTTTCTATCAAAATATTAATATTAGTAAAATTACTGATGAGAATATGAAGAACGACTACTTAAATGTATTAGATTTATCTTTCAATATTCTTAAAGAATGTTTAGATTTATTAATAATAGAACTTCCTAGTGAAATGTAATAATAGAAGGGAGAACTTACATGAATAATGTTTATGAAAAAGTGTTTGAATCAAACAATATAGTATTTGTTAAGATCAACGAAAAACTTATAAACGAATATTTAGATTTAGTAAATACACCTAGCATACAAGACTTAGTAAATTCTAAGAGAAAAGTAATTACTTTGGAAAAAGAATTAGAATGGATTAAAAGTAAGATAGAAAATAATGATTACGTTTTTTCCATGTTAGAAAAGGATACTAATATGTTTATAGGTAATGTAGAATTAATGGATTATGATGGGAAAAGTGCAGAACTTGCTATATCAATTACAGAGGGTATGCAAAATAAACATTATGGTCAAGAAGCAATTACTACAATGATTAATTATGCATTTAATGTATTAGGACTAGAACAACTTAATGCAGTAGTATTCTCACATAATGAAAGAAGTTTACATTGTTTAGAAAAGTATGGTTTTGTTAAATATAAAGAAGTTAAAAATGTTAAACAACTTAATGAAAAAGAAATAGATGATGTTTATTTAAAACTAAATAGATAAAGTGAAATAGTATTAAATATAATACAAATTAGATTTGCATTCAAGAAAAAAAGTGTGCTATAATAAGTACACTTTTTTGAGTTGTTCATTGTTTTTCAATTAAAAATAACATTCAAAATAAAAAAACTATAAGAGGAGGTGCAACTTATGTTCAGCAGTTTAAAGAAAATTATTTTAGAACAAAAGGAAGAATTAGTTGAAATTTTTATCGGAAACAGAAAGTAAATCAGTAGCACTTCAAGAAATAGAGTTGAGTATAAATGCACTTAATGGTAATAATAAATATGTTGAGAAAAAAGTTGAAAGTATTGCATCATATTTGCCTATGAATTTACCATTATATTCCTTAATTACATATACAATAATACCAAAATTATGTTCGAATGTAAGTTATTATAAGCCATCAGCAATTTCACTTGAAGTATCAAAAAAAATACACAAATTATTAAATATAAATGAATATAATATACATTTATTTGAAGGAACAAGAGCAGATTATAATGAAGTTATTGCTAAAAGATCGAATGTTGTAATATTTGTTGGGAAATACGAAAATTCATTTGAAATTTTAAAAAAATTATCTAAACAAACTTTATTTATTTGCTTTGGTGTTGGGCAAAATCCTGCTATTGTAGCTGATGGTGCTGATTTGAATATAGCAAGTAAAAAAATAGCAGAAGCAATAATGTTTAATTATGGTCAAGACTGTGCAAAACCTAATGTTATTTTATGTAAGAAAGACTTATATTTGGAGTTTGAAAAAAAATATTAATAAACATTTCTGATTTAATTGAAGAAAAAACATCTATAAAAAAATTGAAATCGTTTGAAGAGGCTGTTAAACTTTTAATTAAAGATAAAGATTTTTTAGTACAGGGTGGAAATATAGATATAAAAAATATGACATTAGATCCAACTATTATTACTAAGGATTATTTAGACTTAGAAACAAATTATGAAGAGTATTATGCACCAATTTTTAGAATATTGCTTTACGAAAGTGAGTTAGATTTAAAAAAATATTTTTCAAATAAAAAATATAAAGAAGAAAATATGGCAATTTCATTATTTGGGGAATCATCGTTTATTGAAAAGCTGCCTTCTTCATTGATTTTAAAAGATGAAATAGTATCTGAGTTAGATAATGTAATTAATGAATATGGTGGTTACGGTAAAAAAACCACTTATTTATCTTACAAAGGAATAAATATAAGCAAACCATTATTAATTAATAGAGAAATTAATTATTTTTACAATAATTATAATTTTAATTTTTATGATTCGATTAAGTTTGAGAAAAAATTAAGAAATCTAATCATAAAAGAGTGCAGTAGCAATATTAAAAAAATTTTTGGTGATAATTTGGAATTAACATTTATATTTGGCTCATATGCTAAAAATAAAGAAAATTCAACATCGGATGTTGATTTATTTATGGGATTAAAAACATTTGATGAAGAAGCTATTAATAAATTTAAAGAGTGGTATTTCGAATTTCATTATATGTATGGAAAATTTCCAGATATTTTGTATCCAGGAGAAATTTTAACAATTGATAAATTAAAAAAAATTATGAACAATAGCACAAATATTATTATAAATGAATATAATGATAGCAATACTTTTGATAATATTTTTTATACACAAATATTCACTGATAAAAAAATAATTATTTTTGGGGAAGAAAATAAAATAAAAGAATATGAAAGAAGTTTTAAAAAAAATACACCAAAGATATGTGAGAAAATTTTTTGCTTTTTAGAAGAAAAAAATTTATTTGAAGATGAAAGAGATTATGCAAAAGCATTGATTGCTTTAGCAAATAACGATCTTTTATATTTTGGAAAGAAATTAAAATATGAAAATCCTCAACAAGATTATAGTAGTATAGTAAATAACTTAGATGATGGCTTATTGAAAAAATATGTATATAAAAAATAATTATTTTAGTTAAATTTATAAATATTTTATAATATAAAATCTAATATACAGGGAGGTTAAACAAATGATAAATATTTATAATAGATTTTTTATAAGAAAAGAAGTTAATGGTGTGACTTTGTATGACTTATTTAATGATATTTATGTATTTTTCGAAAAAGTTGATTACAAAAAAATGTTGACATTGAATGATAAAGAAAAATTAAATTTTTTAAAAAATAACATAGATAAAATATCTAACAATATTACTTTAACTTTTCCGTTTAGAATTAATTGGTTAGTAGAAGAAAAGTGTAATTTGAATTGTGTTTATTGCTATGCAAATGGCAAAATGTTTTTACGTGAAACTAAAGAAAATATATATGTAATATTAGAAGCAATAAAAAAACTTAATGTTATAAATGTTGGACTTACAGGTGGAGAATGTACTATTAATCCATATTTAGACTTAATAATCGATGAGTTAGGTAAAGAAAGTATAGTCATTATAGACACAAATGGAACTTTAGATACTTTAACTAATATTATTCCTAATTTAAAAAATGTTAACTCACTAGTTAGAATATCCATTGATTCATTAGATAAAAAAATAAATAATTTAGTTAGACCAGCAAAAAACAAAAATATTGATACATTAGAAAAGATAGAAGAAAATTTGAATAATTTGCTTAATAATAAGATAAATGTATTAATTCATACAGTAGTAACTAAATATAATTTTGAAGAATTAGATCTGATAGCTTACTATTTAGAAAAGAAAGGAATAAAAAGATGGCATCTATATGACGTAACATATTGCGAAAAAAAATAAGGAAATTTATGATAATATTCATGTAAATAAAGAAGAATTAATAGAAAAATATAATTGTTTATCAAATGAATATAAAGGAAAAATTAATATTACTATAGAATATTATGTTAAAATATCAGAAAGTTGTACAGTTCCTATGATAGATTCTGTTGGAAATTTCTTTTTAGATACAATTTATAATGGCATAAAATATGTTGGAACCGATCCTAAATCGCCAACTCTCGAAGAATATATGAAAGAGTTGAATTGTGTTGGACATGCTAAAGAATATCTTTACCTTCCGCATCAAACAGGAAATGTTATTAAATAATTATTGAAAACATTAAGTAGTTATTATATAATAAATTTGTAAAGGAAAGATGTTATGAAGAAAAGTAAAGGTAATACAAAAAAAGAAGTTGAAGTAAAACCAACTGAAATAAAAAAGGAACTTAAAAAAACTTCTGTGAACCCACAAACAACAAAAAAAGTAGGAAGACCCAAAAAAGAAGAGACCACTAAAATAAATAGTAGTAATGAAATAGAAACTAAAGTAGTAAATTCTAATATGAAAAACAAAATTTTTAATGGAATATTATTATTAGTAACTATGTTATTTATTATAAGCATGATAGCCTTATGTGTTAAATATATTAAAATTAATCAAACAAAAAGAGAATTAGTTAATAGTGTTGTACCAAAAAGTGATAAATTGAGTGTTAGTGAGGAACTTAAAAGCATTAAAGAAAAATATTCTAATGATGAAATTATAGCGTTACTCAATTTAGATAATTATGAATATAGTATACCTATTGCTAAAACTAAAGATAACAACTATTATCTAAGTCATGCTCTTGATAAAAGTATGAGTATAATTGGAAGCACATTTATGGATTATAGACATAATAGTGATTCTAAACAAATAAATATATATGGACATAATTCTGTAAGATATGAAGTACCTTTTAAAGAATTAGAAGGTTATATAAAAAAAGATTATTATGAAAAACATAAATATTTTGAATTAAAGATAAATAATGAAAAAAGAATATATGAAATATTTAGTGTAGGTGTAGTGGAAAAAAGTTCTAAAGAAGAACATATGCAGTTTAATTACAAGACAGATGATGAATGGTTAAATCATTTTAACAGATTAAAAGATAAGAATTTATATGATATTAACGTTGATGTTTCAGGTAAAGATAGTATTTTAATATTACAAACTTGTTTATTTGGAAGATATAGTAATAAACTATTAACCATATCAGGGAAACTTATTTATGCAAAATAAAAAGGATTTTATTGAGCTTTTTTTAAATATTTATTAATAAAAAATAAATAGCAACTTTTGGTTAGAATATGAAATGATGTATCCAACCAAAACCCCCTGTTGCTTTTATAGTTCTATATAATACCACAATTGTTTGTAAAATGCAAATTTTTTTCAAGAGAAAAAATGATAAAATATTTGAAAAAGATTAAAACTATAAATATAAAAATTCTGGTACATATGGTCAAACTGAATATACAGTTGGAGAAAGATCAGATGGCACAAAGGATGTGTATATAGTTTCTGATTCTGGTAAATGTCTTTCAATATTTAAATTTTATGAATGTGGACTATGATAAAAATACTTTTTATAAATTTTTAGCTTTAAATAGATTCTTAAGATATAAAAAATGTATTGAATTAATTAAAAACAAAACTTTTTTGGATAACAAGCCATATTTATTCTTACACTGATTCAAGTTTGCTTTATGATAAAAACAAGTATATTTTTAATTCATTAAATAGCCCTTTAGAATTTATTGATAAGGAACTTTCTTTAAATAAAAAAGTCTTGATTTCACTTGATTTAGGAAAATCAATTTATATTGATAATACATTGATGTTTCCAGAAAATATATCCGAAGATACTTTAGAAAAATTTTTAAACGTAGATAATCACTATTATATAATTGTTGACAAAGTTTTAAAAAATGGCAAAAAATATTATAAAGCTTTCAGTGGGTATAATGACACTAACGAATTTTGTCTGATTGAAGAAAAATATTTAAAAATGTATATTAATCATATAATATGTGATAAAATTATAAGTGAAAAGAATGAGAAAATTGATATTTTTGAGTTTGAGGAGTGTGGTTAATATGATGGAAATATCTAAGAACAATGAAAAATTAAAAGAACTAAAAAAATTAATAAATAAGGGTACTGATAATTTAATGGTGGTGGAAGGACTAGATGTTATTAAAGAAGCAATTTTAAATAATGCTCAAGTTATAAGTGTTTTCTATAATGACGATGACTTAAAAGAAGATGGTAAGTTATTGCTAGAAAATTGTAAGAAAGTTTGTAATAATTTATATAAAATTTCAAATAAAACTTTTGAAAGTATAAGAACAAAAGAAAATGAAGTACCAATTATTTTAGTTATTAAATTTAAAGAGTATTCTTTAAATGATATTGATACAAATAAACATAAGTTAATTTTAGTTAATGACAGAATAGAATTACCAGGTAACTTAGGTACTATTTATAGAAGTGCATATGCATGTGGTGTTGATTTAATAATTAATGTAGACCCAGTTACTACTGTATATAAAAATAAGTTTTTAGCAAGTTCTAGGGGATGCGTTTTTAGCATTCCAACAATTAATACTACTTATGAAAAAGCACAAAAAGCACTTTTAGAAAATGGTTATGATATATGTTTATGTGAACCAGTTAATGGAGTATCTTATACTGAAAAAGAGTATGACAAAAATACTGCAATTGTTGTTGGTAATGAAAGATTTGGAATTAACGATAAGTGGTATGACAATAAAAATAGCAAAGTTTTTATTCCAATGAAAAGTGGTATTAATTCTATAAATGTAGGAGTAGCCGCGTCAATAATTATGTTTGATGCTGGAATTAAAAAGAGGAAAATATGAAAAATAATTTAAAATGTATTTAATAAGAGTAGTTAGTTGTTGATAATAAAAAATATAAGAATAGATTTAATGATGATTAATGCATATTTTAAAATGATATGTTGCTAAAATTGGTATAGTAATAAAACGAAAGTGGAAATAATACGCTTTTAAAAACTAATGTGTTAATATTAAATGAAGTTGCTTACCATTTTAATAAAAAAACATCTCTTTAATATAAACTAATAAATAGTTATGAAGAAACTATAATAAGTATTTTACATAATAGAAAATATAAAGAAATATTATATATAGATGTTTTATTAAATGTTAATATAAGATTAGTGAAAAAATTAAAATAATTGATAGTACTAAAAAAATATTAGAGATTTAATTTTAACGTTGACAACTTACTAATTATGTAGTACGATAATTTACAAAAGAAGGAATATTAATCTTAGTTTTTAGTCGATAGTCAATATTGGAGGTGCAAACAATATGAACAAAGAGAAAATAATTGATAAAAACAATTTAATTAATTACATTTATGAAAAATTGTCTCAATATGATATTGAAAACAAGTGTAATAGTATTGAATTTTATAATTATAATGGGTTGGCATTTCTAACATCTTCAAACAATTTAATAATTAATTATGAAAATATTATTGAATATTTTTATCGCTTATCACTTCATAAAAAAATTTCTAAATATAAAAGAAATTGCTATATAAACTTAAATATGCAAAGGATTTGTTTACATGAAATATGTCATATTTTGCAGAAAGAAAAAGAAGATGTTATTTTACAACATGCAAGTCTTTATGAAAGTTATCTGAAAAAGAAAAATATGTATTCTCTTAATTTGTATTTAAATAACCCAATTGAAAGACAGGCAAATATATTTTCATACAAAGAATTGTTTAATGATTTAACTCATACTAAAAAAAGTTTTAATTGAAGATTATAATAAAATTCTCAAATATGGGTATTCTGTAGATGATTTCCCTGCAAGAATATATTTTGATAATTATGATGACTTTAATATTGTTAAAGCTATTATTGGCGATTTAACTCTTCCTTATGAAAAAAGAACTGAAAGAGGACTGAATTTAACTAAAAATGAATTAAATAATTTAATTTATTAGAATGGAGGTGAACTTATGAAAGCATATTTAGATATTGAGAATTCAAAAACAAATCAAGTGATAACTGTTGAAGTTCCAGTTGTGACTTGCGATTTACAAAAGCAAGTTGTCTTTGATATTAAAAACATTGGCGAACAAGATTTTAACTTGATTTTAAATGCAATTAATCCAAGTAAAGAATATGCATATACTGATATAGAATTATTCTTTATTGATGGAGATAATACTCCAAATTTTGGCCCTGACTATCTTGCTACAATTAATGGAAATTACTTGATATTAAATTATCAAAAACATAATAATATTATTAAGAATGTTCCTAATGAAGATTGGACTTATAATTATGAAACTGATTTTGAAGAATATGCTAAGTTATTTTTAAAAAATAATAGTGCAAATTATATGATAATATTTTATGATAATGGTTTAAAATATGAGTTTAGAGAAAAAGAACCAACTAGTACCCTTTTTATGGATTACTTTTTTGATAAAGGTTATAAAGCTATTGCTTTATTTAAGAAAAATAATCTTAATACTATTTTTAAAGGTAATATAAGAGATAATTTAATTTATGTTGACAGCTATTGTGAAATTGTTTGTAATAATGAAAGGAGGTTTTAATGTGGGATGGTTTGCTAATATATTTACCGCTAGAGAAAGCAGCAATGACGAACTTGAAGAAGAAAAAGATGGAAACTATAAATATAAAAATTCTGGTACATACGGTCAAACTGAATATACAGTTAGAGAAAGATCAGATGGCACAAAGGATGTGTATATAGTTTCTGACTCTGGTAAATGTCATTCACATACTTTAATTGATGAGGATGGAAATGTAATTGAAACATATCATGAATATTTAGATTATTATTCTGAATTAATGAATGAAAGTAATATTCATAGAAAAGTTTTGAGAAAATAGTTTAATTTTTTTAAAAAGTGTGCTATAATAAGTACACTTTTTTATTAAGGGGGAAAGTATGAAAGAAGAAATAACTAATTATCCATCAAAAGAAAAACCATGGCTAAAATATTATGATTATGATACTGAAAAATTAGAAATTCCTAAAATGTCAATTTATCAAATGGCTAATTTATATAATAAAGATAGACTTGATAATATTGCATTAGATATTAGGACAGGAAAAAACAATTTTAAAAAAGGTGTTACTATAACATATCGTGAATATTTAAAAAGAATGAGAGAATTTGCTAAGTCTCTTAGTTTGCTTGGAGTAAAAGAAAACGAAATTATAAGTTTAGTTCTTCCAAATATAATTGAAAGTAGAGTGTCTATTTATGGCTCTAATATTTTGGGTGCAACTCCTTATGCAATTACACCACTTTTGGCACCAGAAAAATTTAATACAATAATAGAAGAAAATAATATACAAAATATTTTTATGTTTAGTATGTTCTATGAAAAATATAAAAATGTTTTAAATATTAGAAAATATAAAAATGTTATATTTTTAGATGGAATGGAAACTATGCCAACATTCTTAAAAAAATATTTAAGATTTAAAAATAACATTAAAGTACCTACTGGAGATAATTTTATATCGTATGAAGAATTTATAAGAGAAGGAAAAAAGTTAAAGAAAGAAATTACACCTTATTATGATGAAGAGCATACTGCTATAATTGTAGGTACAAGTGGTACTACTGGAGTACCAAAAGGAGTATGTTTAACTGATAAAAATTTAAATGCTGCTGCAACAAGCCATATTAGTACTGGATTATTTGAAGAAAATGATGTATTTTTAGATGTTTTACTTCAGTCAATTGCATATGGTGTTTCCGCAATGCATTATACTACATGTGGTGGATTAAAGTCAGTATTGATACCTGAGCTCGTAAGTGATAAACTTGCATATTTGTTAAAAACAACAAATCCTGATCATTTTTTAGGAGGCCCAATTCACTGTTTAAATATAGCAAAAAGTGAAGAGTTTAAAAGTGGAGAATTAAAACCAATTAAAAATTATGTTTCTGGGGGAGCAACTTTAAAGAAAGAACTTGAAAAAAAACTTAATAAAGTTAGTGAAGACTTTAAAGAAAATGGAACTAGAAGTGACTTGTTCGTAAGACAAGGATTAGGTTCGACAGAAAATACTGGTGGTGGTTTATATCAAATGCCAGGATCTTATAAATTCGGTAGTGTTGGAATTCCACTTCCATTAAATACAATTGGAGTTTTTACTCCTGGAACAGATATAGAACTACCTTATAATACTATGGGTGAATTATGTATAACTGGTCCATGTGTAATGAAAGAATATTTAAATAATGAAGAAGAAACAAACAAAGTTCTAAAAAAACATAGTGATGGTAAAGTATGGCTTCATATGGGTGATATAGGTTATATAGATAAAGATGGATGTTTTTTCCATAAACACAGATTAAGTGATATATTTATGAGAAGGGGATTTAATGTACATCCTGGTAAAATAACTGAGTTATTAAATACAATTCCTGAAATTAAAGCAGTTGGAGTAATTGTAGTAGAACATCCAATTGAAGAAATGGTTCCAATTGCCTGTATCTCATTATATAATGAATTTGATAATGATAAAGTAAAAGAAAAAATAGAAAATATTTGTAGAAATAATTTAGACGATATGGCTATTCCTTATGAGTATGTTTACATGGAAGAATTACCATTAAACGCAGGAGGAAAAGTTAACTTACCTGTACTAAAAAGTATGTATGAAGAAAGAAATAGTTTAAAACTTAAAAAATGAAATTAATAGTTTCATTTTTTTTCTTAGTATAGTATAATTGTATCATAAGGAAGTGCATAGAATGAGTATAGTAAGTTTTTCAATTTGTAGTTTTATATTCGTATTAATGTTTATAATATTTTACTTTTCAAAAGAAAGATTGAATACATTAGATACTAAAATGTATTCATGTATTTTGGTAACAAATATAATTGGAATAATGATAGATGTTTTTGGCTATTTCATTTTTAAAATATATGGATCAGAGTCTTTTATTAGTATATTAATATCTAAGTTTTATTTGGTTTATTACTTCTTATGGGCTTACTTCTTTCTTTTATATATATTTGTTATATCTTTTAGAGAAAAAACAGAATATTTATTTCAAAAGAAGTTCACAAAGCCATCAATTATTTTAACATCAATAATTATTTCCCTTATCGTATTAATAATGCCAATTCAAATAACTTATGAAGATAATGTTGCTTATTCAAGTGGATTAAGTGTAAATATGGTTTATGGATTGTGCTTTATAATGGTAGGTATAATGCTATATTGCTTGTTGAGAAATTTAAAGAAAATCAGTACAAAAGAGTATATTCCACTTTTAACATTTATGGTTTTATCCACATTCTGTATGATTATTCAAAAAACTTATCCAGAAATTACCCTTATGTTAATGTGTCATTCAATAGTAACAAGTTTAATGTACTTCACAATAGAAAACCCAGATGTTAAAATGGTTAAAGAACTAGAAGTGGCTAAGAATGAAGCAGAGAAAGCAAATCATGCAAAAAGTGAATTCTTAAGTAGTATGTCTCATGAACTTAGGACGCCACTTAATGCAATAGTCTGTTTTAGCGAATTATTAGAAAGTAAAGAAGGCTTAGATAGTGAAAGTAAAGACTTCGCAAAAGACATAGTAAGTGCTAGTCATAACTTGTTAGATTTAGTAAATGGTGTACTTGATATTAGTAAAATTGAAGCAGGTAAGATGGAACTTATAAATAAAGAATATAATTCACAAGAATTATTTAATTCACTTAGTACAATGGTAATTCCTAGAATTGGAGATAAGCCAATTGACTTTAAAACTGTTATAGCAAGTGATATACCTCCAGTACTTAAAGGGGACACTGGTAAACTAAAACAAATAATATTAAATTTACTTACAAATGCAGTTAAATATACTGATAAAGGTTTTATAAAATACAGAGTAGAGTGTATTAATGACTTTAAAAATAATCAAACTAAATTAATAATAACTGTCACTGATACAGGTCGTGGTATTAAAAAAGAAGATATTGATAGATTATTTAAGAAGTTTGAAAGACTTGAAGAAGACAGAAATACTTCAATTGAAGGAACAGGTTTAGGACTCGCAATAACTGAAGGTTTAGCTGAATTAATGGGCGGAAAGATAACTGTTATTTCAGATTATGGTAAAGGTTCAACTTTTAAATTTGTAGTTATTCAAGAAATTGTAAATGTAGAGCTCAAAGAAGAAAAAAACAACATTACAAGTTCTGACTATAATACTTTTGAAGGAAAAAAAGCACTTATAGTAGACGACTCAAAACTAAACTTAAAAGTAGCTGAAAACGTTTTAAAGAACTTCTTAGTTACTACCGAAAGTGTTACAAGTGGTTTAGAATGTTTAAGTTGTGTAAATAGTAAAAAGTATGATATAATATTCATGGATATAATGATGCCTAATATGAGTGGGGTAGAAGTATTAAGAAAATTACGAGAAAATGGTGTGAATACTCCAGTAATAGCCTTAACTGCTGATGCTATAGAAGGTCAAGAAGAAAAATATATGAGTGAAGGCTTTGATGGGTATATATCTAAACCTATTAATAAAGAAAAATTAAGTTATGTATTAAATAAATATTTAGGAGGAAAATAATATGAATGGAGAATATTTAAAAAGTGCAGGAATTAATTTAAATGAAGTATTAGAATTTTGGGGAGATATTGATGCTTATTCATCTAACTTATTAGAGTTTTTAAATTCAATTGATAGTAGAATTGAAGACTTGAAAAGTTATAAGGATAATAATGAAATAAGTAATTATACAATGTTAGCACATAGTTTAAAAAGTGAAGCAAGATATTTAGGATTAAATGAATTATCAAGCGTTTTTCAATTACATGAAGATAAAGGTAAAGAAGGAAATTTTGATTATATAAAGTATAATTTTAATGAAATAGAAAATGCTATTAATAAGGTAAAGACTAATTTAAAGGATTTTGTAAAAAGTACTGGTATAAAGAAGAATTTACTTGTAGTAGATGACTCTAATATAATAATTAATTATATAGAAAATATAGTAAAAGATGAATATAATGTAGTAAGGGCTAATAATGGAATTGAAGCAGTTAATAAGTTAAATGATAGTATTTATGCAATGCTTCTTGATATAAATATGCCTAAAAGTAATGGAATAGATGTACTTAAATATTTAAATGATAATGATTTAATTGATAAAGTGCCTGTTGTAATAATTACTGGTAATGATACTAAAGATGCTATTAAAGAGGTTATTGGTTATCAAGTATTAGATGTTTTAAATAAACCATTTAGTGTAGATAACATTAAAAGAGTATTATCACTTATAGAAAATTTTCATGGTAATAATGAGTAAAGTTAATTAATTTAACTTTATTTTTTTTGAATATGTGTTCCTATTAATAATAGGAGGAGGAATTATGAAAAATTTCAAAAAAATAGTTTTATCTATCTTGTTAGGTGTATTAGTAATTATTCCGTCAACTGTATACGCTTTAACTGAAGTTAAAACTGGCGAAGAATTAAGTGAAGCTGTTAAAAAGGGCGGTGAAATAGTTCTTCAAAACGATATTAGTATGACTAGTGACATAACTGTTAGAGGTCAAAAAATTAATATCAATTTAAATGAAAATAGTCTTACTTTGAAGACGTATTATATCGATGTATATGAAGGAAGTCTAGAATTTTCTGGTAAAGGCTTAATTAAAGATGACCGTAAAGATACAAATGCAACAATTTATGTATATGGTTCAACTGATAGTAAGGCAGTTTCATTTGCAAATTTAACTGTGGGAAAAGATGTTAAAATTGAGACTAAACGTTATGGTATAACAGTTTGGCCAGTAACAAAAAACAAGGAGTATTTTCCTACATATGGTACAGTTATTAACTTTAATGGTACAATAATTAGTACTAATGAAAATGCTGGTGGCATAAACATAAATGGTAACTTAAAAAATGATGGCAAGCTAGAAAATGCACCTGTTATTAACTTAGGAAAAACTGCTGTTATAAAAACAACTGCAGATACGGCTTTATATGGCGCTGGTATGGGTGTATGGAATATTGATGGCGGTACTTATGAAAGTAACAGTGCTATTGGTATCAAAAGTGGTAAATTAGTAATAAACGATGGAACATTTACTGCTACTGGAGAACTAAAAACTGGAGAACTTTATGGTAATGGTATTATTTCAACAGGAAGTTCAATTCAAATTGAAAATAACAAAGGCTATGCTGGAAATATTGAAATAACTGTAAATGGTGGTACTTTCAAAAGTGAAAAAGGTTTAAGTATTTATCATTATCCACCAAATAATGAAGAAGGAGAAACTAATACTCTTAAGTCACTTATAATTAATGGTGGAACATTTACTAGCGATGTTAAAATGGTTAAAGGTGACAATGTAAGTGTAACAAATGGTACTTTCTCAACAAAAACATTAGAAAGTTATATTCCAAATACATATACTATGGTTAAAAAATCAGAAAATGAATATGTTGTTAGTAATATTGAATTTTCTGAAGTAGAAGGTTTAGAAGCTAAAATAACTAGTAATGGAACTGATAATAAGTTCTATGCTAAACCTGGTAGTAAAGTAGTTTTAACATTTACTATTGAAAACAATTATTTCTTAAAGGGATTAACTGTTGTAGGAAAAGATGGAAGCGAAACAAAAGTAGAAGTTACTGATAACTCATTTGTAATGCCAGAGTATGCAGTTAAAATAATACCTGATGTTATTAGATGTATTAGTAAAGAAGGAAATATTGTACAAATAGATAAAGAAATTACATTTAATGAAAGTATAGATGCTAAATTGGTAAAAGATTTAAGTGAAACTTTCTTAGATAATACTAATTCTGGACTTGCTAATGTAATAAATAAAGAAAAAATAGAAGCAACTGATGAATCTTTAGTAGAAGTTGAATTAAAAACAGTTTTAACTTCTTATGATGAAAAGAATAATACATTAGTTTATGATATTAAACCAGTTTACTATGTAGATGGACAAAAAGTAGGAACTTTATCAAATGATGCTATTACTGGAAAAGTTAAAGTTAATTTACCTGTTCCAACTAGTGTTAAAGATACTCATGTAAAAGTTCTTAATAAATCTGGTGATAAATTAGTAGATGAAAAATCTTATGAGATTAAAACTACTGAAGATGGTAAAAAGTATATTACTATAGAAACTGATAGTTTTTCAACATTTGAATTAAGTTTCTATACACCAACTGAAGTAAAAAATCCAACAACTGCTGATTCAACTTTGGGATATGGTTTATTAGTTCTTATATCTTTAATAGGTATTGGTTCTGCTTATGGACTTATGAGAAAATCATTTAATAAATAAAATGTAAAGAAAGTGTAATGCTTTCTTTTTTTTGTTTACATATTTTTCTTTTTAATATATTATTAAAATAGGTGATTAATATGGATAAAAATAAGAAAAAAGAAATAGTAAAGATGTTAATTAATCAAAGTATTGATACTGAAGATGAAAATGAATTAATTGATTTACTTGTTGATAAGTCTATTGCAATGGATGTGGATAAAGTAGATAAAGATAATGAAAAGTTTGGGGACAAGGTTGCAGATAAATTAACGGAATTTGCTGGCTCTTGGGGATTTATTATAGGATTTAGTTTATTCTTAATAATATGGATACTCTTAAATGTTTATGTGTTTTTAGAAATAGATCCTTATCCGTTTGTATTTTTAAATTTACTTCTTAGTTGTATAGCTGCTTTACAAGCCCCAATTATTATGATGAGTCAAAATAGAAGTGCTAAAAAAGATAGTATGAGAAGCAAAAATGACTATAAAACTGATTTAAAAAGTGAATTAATATTAGAAGATTTGCATGATAAAATGGATACTATATTAAAAAATCAAAAGAAAATATTAAAAGAGTTAGAAAAGTAATATAAAATAATTATAAGAAAGTATAAGAAAACAATACTAAATAAATAAGCGTGTTCGCTTGTTTTTTCTTATTCAGAATGGTAGAATACTACTTGTATTATATTCTTAAGTGAAAAGAATAAAATTAATATTTTGTTTAATCATAAAGAATGGAGGAATATTATGTTTGATTTAGTTAGTAAATTTAGTCCAAGTGGAGACCAACCAAAAGCAATAAAAGAACTTGTAAGTGGTATTAATGAAAATAAAAAATATCAAGTATTACTAGGTGCTACTGGAACAGGTAAAACTTTTACAATAGCAAATGTTATTAAAGAAACTAATAAACCAACTTTAGTGCTTGCTCATAATAAAACACTTGCTGGACAGTTGTATGCAGAATTAAAAGAATTATTTCCTAATAATCGTGTTGAATACTTTGTAAGTTATTACGACTACTACCAACCAGAAGCTTATGTTCCAAGTAAAGACTTGTATATTGAAAAAGACTCTTCAATTAACGATGAGATAGATGAACTTAGACATGCTGCAACTAGTAGTCTACTAAAAAGAAGAGACGTAATAGTAGTAGCAAGTGTCTCATGTATATATGGTATAGGAGAAGTAGAAGAATACAAAAATAAAATGCTTTCTTTATCAGTGGGAGACACCATTGACAGAGACGAGTTATTAACTAAATTAGTAGATATGCTTTATGAGAGGAGTACACTTGACTTTAAACGTGGTACCTTTAGAGCACATGGAGACACTATAGAAATAATTCCAGTATATGAAAGAAAAAATGGTATTAGAATAGAATTATTTGGAGACGAAGTAGATAGAATAAGCGAGTTTGACACATTAACTGGTGTTATATTAAAAGATATGAAAAACGTTAGTTTATTTCCAGCAAGCCATTTCGTTGTTGGAGACGAAAAACTAAAAGAAGCCATTAGAAGAATAGAAAGAGAGTTAAAAACTAGACTAGAAGAATTAGATAAAGAAGGAAAACTAGTTGAAAAAGAAAGACTTAAACAAAGAACTATGTATGATATAGAAATGCTTAAGGAAACTGGATTTTGCCATGGAATAGAAAACTATAGTAGACATATGGCTCTTAGAGAAGAAGGCGAAACTCCTACAACTTTGATGGATTTTTTTCCAGACGATTACTTACTCGTAGTAGATGAAAGCCACGTTACTTTGCCACAAGTTAGAGGAATGTATAATGGAGATAGAATGAGAAAAACTACTCTTGTTGATTATGGTTTTAGACTTCCAAGTGCATTAGACAATAGACCATTAAAGTTTGACGAGTTCACAAGTAAAATTAATCAAGCAATATTTGTAAGTGCAACCCCAGGAGATTATGAGTTAGAATTAGTTAATAATAAATGCGTTGAACAAATAATAAGACCAACTGGACTACTTGACCCAGTCATTGAAGTTAGAAAAACTGAAGGACAAATAGATAACTTAATTGGCGAAATTAACGAAAGAATTAAAAAGAATGAAAGAGTACTTAGTACAACTTTAACAATTAGAATGGCTGAAGAATTAACAAACTACTTAAAAGAAGTTGGTATTAAAGTAACTTACTTGCATAACGAAATTAAAACATTAGAAAGAATGAATATTATAAGAAATCTGCGTTTAGGAGTAATAGATGTAGTTGTAGGAATTAACTTGTTAAGAGAAGGTATAGATATTCCAGAAGTTAGTTTAATTGCTATAATGGATGCTGATAAACAAGGTTTCTTAAGAAGTACAAGAAGTCTTATACAAACTATTGGAAGATGTGCAAGAAATGCGAATGGCCTTGTTATAATGTATGCTGATAAAAATAGTGATGCTATGAATGAAGCAATAAGTGAAACTAAAAGAAGAAGAAGTGTACAAGAAGCTTACAATAAAGAACATGGTATTGTACCTAAGACTATAATTAAAGAAATAAGAGATAACATCAGTAACTTTGAAACTTCTAAAGAAAATAAAAAGACTAAACTTAGTCCTAAAGATAAACAAACTATGATAAGAAACTTAGAAATTGAAATGAAGAAAGCAGCAAGTGAGTTAGATTTCGAGCGTGCTATGGAACTAAGGGATGCTATGTTTGAACTAAGTACTAGTGATTAATTAAACCTCATAAAAGAGGTTTTTTAATTTTCATACTTTACATTAATTGTGAAAATTAATTAAAATCACTAGAACTCAATTGTGAAATGTGATATTATATTTATTCGTGGGAGTGAGTTATGAAGAAGTTTTTAGAAGATAAGTTTGTTAACAATTTAATATTTATGACATTAATATTATTTGTAATTGAAATGATGTTTAAATTACTTAATAATTTTAATCTATTTACTTGGTCTAGTTTAAGAATACTTTTGAGTTCAGCATTAATAAGTTTATTAGTTACCTTTACAAGTAGTTTATTTAAGAAAAAATGTATAAGAAATACTATTAATCTTACATTTATATTTATCTATTCATTATATACTTGGTTACAATTAGGTTTTATTAATTTTTTGGGTGTATATATTTCATTTAACACAAGTAGTCAATTTGGAGCAGTAACTAACTATATAATAGACTATTTAACTACTTTTAAATGGACTTATCATTTAATATACATACCATTTATACTAAGTATTTTGTATTACATACACTTAAAAAATGAAACCTATAACAGAATTAATCTAAATAAAAAATGTTTATTATTAATACCTATCACTTTAATATTTTCCTTAACTTATTATTGTACTCTTAAATTTGATTTTATGCAAAATAAGTACCAAACTAAAAGCAATATTTCTTTATTTAAAAATCCTTCAGTACCAACAATTGCTGTACACGAATTTGGTCCAGTTGTATTTGGAATAATTGACCTAAAGACATTTTTATTTCCAACCGATGAAAATATAGATATAAGTATTTCTAATGATAACACTGTAGAAGTAAATAGTAAAAGAGAAGTAAGTCCTGTTCTTAGTGAACTTTCTACTAAAGATGAAGGAGAGTATAACTTACTAAACTCATATTTTGCAAATAATGAAGTAACTGACTATAACTCATATACAGGAAAATTTAAAGGTAAAAATGTAGTAGTTATTCTTATGGAAAGTGTAAATGAAGGAATTATAAATGAAGAATACTTTCCTAACTTTTATAAACTTTATAGTGAGGGATGGCACTGGGTAAATAATTACAGTCCAAGAAATTCATGTGCTACTGGTAATAATGAGTTTAGTTTAATGACTGGTTTATATTCAATATATAATACATGCACTTCAAACACTTATAGAGATAATACTTATTTTGAAAGCATATTTGGACTATTTAATAATGCGGGATATACTACAAGAAGTTTTCATGACTATACTGAGTGGTATTACTATAGAAATACAATTCATTCTAATATGTATAGTGAAAAATACTTAGATATAGATGATTTAAATATGTCTATTAAAGGAATATATGGAGAATGGCCAAGTGATGAAGTATTTTTTACAAATGTATTTGATAATTTATTAAATACAGACTATAATACACCATTTATGGCATTTTTAACAACTGTTACTACTCATCAACCATATATTACTAAAAGTGAATATGGTGACTTATATAAAGAAGAATTTATGTCTAAAGGTTATAGTGCTCCAGTAAGTAGATATTTTAGTAAATTAAAAGTTTTAGATAATGCTCTTGGAATAATGATTAATAGTTTAAAAGAAAAAGGAATACTTGATGATACAGTTATTGTTTTAACGGCTGACCATTATCCTTATGGACTAAAAGACTCTTATTTAAGTGAATTTATTAATCATGATTTAGAAGACTATGAAAGTGAAAGAACTCCTTTTGTAATATATAACCCAGAACTAGAAAGTACTGAATATACCGAATACACCTCATACATCAACATAATTCCAACTTTAGCAAACTTAATGGGAATAAAATATGACCCTAGACTTTATATGGGAACTGACATACTTAGTGAAACATATGACTCTAGAGTAGTTTTTGCAGATGGCTCTTGGAAAAATGAAATAGCCTATTATAATGCTAGTAATAGTACTATAAAGTATTATACAGATGAAGAATATACAGTAGAAGAAATACAAGAAATTAATGAGAAAATTAATATGAAGTTAAGTTTAAGTACCAGTGCAATTAAAACAAATTACTTTTCATATCTAGAAAATAAAATAAATGAATATAATAATACTGAACTAGAGTAACTTTACAAAATGAATAAAAAGTTATATAATTAGTTCGTTGGAAGAAAGATAAATATGAAAAGAAAATATATAGATGAATATAATAAAATAACTGAAAATATAATTAATGATAAAGATTTTATAATTACTAAAAATGATATGCATCATGGACTAACTAAATATGACCACTTAATAAATGTAAGTAAATGTGCTTTTGTGCTTGCTAAAATATTTAATGCCAACGTAGAAGTTACTACCACTGGAGCACTTTTACATGATTTATTTTATGGTGGAAGAACAGACAAAGAAGAAAATAGTTACCTAAATCATCCATACACTGCAAGTATGAATGCAAAAAAATATTTTAATGTAAGTATAGAAGTACAAAGATGTATAGAAACTCACATGTTTCATCATGTCATAATTAAAAAGATATTTCCATTTATTAATAGAAAAGAAAAAGCAAGTATTAAATTTAGTAAACCAAAAAGTAAAGAGGCTTGGTTAGTTAGTATTGCTGATTTATTAGTTAGTATAAGAGATAGTAAATTTTTTATAAAATATAAGGCTGGTGTAGCATATCTAATGATAATTAGTATATTTTTGCAAAAATAGTATTTTAAAATAAAAAGTTATATGGTATAATTTAGTTGTTAACTTGTGATGAAGTAATTAGTAGTTACATATTAATTTTATAGAGAATTAGTGCTTGGTGAAAACTAATAGTTAATATATAATGAAATCAAATCTTCTAGGTTAAATCGGGTAATTCCGTTATAATAAAAGAGTATAGAATAATTCTATGAATTAAGGTGGCACCGCTTATATAGTCCTTAAGTCATGGAATTTTTATTTTTAAAGGAGAGTGAATAATGAGAGAAGAAAGCATTGAAGTGGGAAGTATTTGGAGACATTTTAAAGGAAATGTTATAGAAGTAATATGTATATGTAAACATACTGAAGACTTAAGTGAGTTAGTAGTATATACTCATGATGGCGATATATGGGCTAGACCCATAGAAATGTTTCTAAGTAATGAAGACATAAGTAGTAGAATTGATAACACTACAAAACAAAAATATAGATTTGAAAGGATAATAAAAAAATGATAGATATTAAATTAATTAGAGAAAATAAAGAATTAGTAAAAGAAAATATTAAAAAGAAGTTTAAAGATGAAAAATTACCTATAGTAGACGAGGTATATAACTTAGATATAGAGTTTAGAAATGCTAAAAAAGAAGCGGACACATTAAGAGGAGAAAAAAATAACTTAAGTGATAAAATTGGATTACTTATGAGAGAAGGAAAAAAAGATGAGGCTTTAGAAATAAAAGAACAAGTAAGTATAATGAATACTAAAATTAAAAGTCTTGAGGAATTAGAAACTAGTTTAGAACCAAAAATTAAAAGTCTTATGTATAAAATACCTAATATAATTGATAAAAGTGTACCAATTGGAAAAGATGACTCTGAAAATGTAGAAATCGAACGTTTTGGAGAACCTGTTATTCCTTCTTATGAAATTCCATATCATGCAGATATATTAGAAAATTTAAATGGACTTGATAAAGATAGTGCAGGTCGTACTAGTGGAAATGGGTTTTATTATTTAATGGGAGATATTGCAAGACTTCATGAAGCAGTAATAAGTTATGCAAGGGATTTTATGATTAATAAAGGGTTTACTTTCTGTGTGCCACCATTTATGATTAGAAGTGATGTAGTTAATGGAGTTATGTCATTTGAAGAAATGGATGCAATGATGTATAAAATCGAGAATGAAGATTTATATCTAATTGGTACTAGTGAACACTCTATGATAGGTAAATTTAAAGACCAAATAGTTAAAGAAAGTGATTTACCTATAACTTTAACTTCTTATAGTCCATGTTTTAGAAAAGAAGTAGGTGCTCATGGTATAGAAGAAAGAGGAATCTACAGAGTACATCAGTTTGAAAAACAAGAAATGATAGTATTAACTGATAAAGAACATGGTATGGAGTGGTATAATAAAATGTGGAGTTATACTGTAGAATTCTTTAGAAGTATGGGGGTACCTGTTAGAACACTAGAATGCTGTAGTGGAGACCTTGCTGACTTAAAAGAAAAAAGTTGTGATGTTGAAGCATGGAGTCCTAGACAAAAGAAATACTATGAAGTTGGAAGCTGTAGTATTTTAGGTGATGCTCAAGCAAGACGTTTAGGTATTAGAAGTAAAGGAGAAAGTGGTACTAAGTTTGTAACAACATTAAATAATACAGTTATAGCATCTCCAAGAGGACTTATTGCAGTTATAGAAAACAATTATAATGAAGATGGAAGTATAAATATTCCACAAGTTTTAAGGCCTTATATGGGTGGAAAGGATTTAATAAAGTAATAAATAACAATAAAGTCACGTACTATTAAGTAGGTGGTTTTATTTTGAAAAAATATTTTGAATATATTGGACTTATAATATTTACTGGATTTGGTTTTTTCTATACCAATAAAGTTACTGATTTAATGAATAATAAAGACCCTTTAATGATAGAAATAAAAGAGTTTGCAAGCAATAATAATACTTTATGTAAAGAAGGATATGTTACTAATGAAGGTGTAGTATTAGGTAAAAATGGAAAAGAAGTAGACTACACCTTAACATACTCTAATATGCAAGGAAAAAAGTTTGATGAATTAGATGTAGTATATAAAGAAGTTGACTGTAAAATAAATTTAAGTAGTATTAAAGACAATTATATTATTAAAGGTAATGAAAGTAAGAATATGATTAGTATTTTTATTAAAATAAATGATAACAGTTTAGTTAAAGATATAGTAAATATCTTTGATAAAAATAATGTTAAAGTAAATTTAATAGTCAATAATTTAAATAATATAAATGAGTACTTAAGTTATGTTAAAAACGGACATTATGTTTTATATAGTGGTGAAAGTAATAAAGATTTAAAAGAGTTTAAGAGTACTTTAAATTTAGAAAATAATTTT
>OKXB01001106.1_pt1 | contig 28691 bp, 25 predicted proteins | sample 1601731 | NCBI WGS metagenome assembly OKXB01 (sample SAMN04414077, study PRJEB24778) | human gut metagenome | material: faecal | host: Homo sapiens
ATAGCCTGCGTTGGCGGCAATCAGTGTAAAGGCGGCGTATTCTCCGGCGGAAGCATTGTTAAAAAGACTGGCGAGAAAACCCTGAAAAGGACTAAGACCTGCCTTACGCGCCGCAATGCCGAGCGAAAACGAGACCGCAAAATAGCCAAGCCCGATCGGAATGCCATCGCGGATTCCGTTGACCAGAACCTGGCGGGAAAATGAATAAGATCTTTGTGAACTCATAAAAAGCTACTTCCTTTTCTTTCGCAGAAGCTAGAGCATGTCTGAAAAAATCATTTCCGTAATCTGAGATTCGCAGCTTACGAAAAGGTTTTTTCAGACATGCTCTGGCATCTGGCAAAAATGTTGGGGTCAAGAGATCAAAAATCCTCTTGCAAGCGAGCTTGTACCGGCTTTTTGATCTTTTGCCCTGATATCTGATGAAAATTATAGCAAGTTTCGACAGGTTCGTAAACTCTTATTTTGTTCTTGTTCGTTTCACGCAGCCACTGCTTACGCCTGCGTTTCTAAGTCTGTTGAACTGAATTGTATAAAATTATGTACAAAAACAGAAGATAACGCTTGAAAATAGAAGAAAAATCCATTAATATCTATGTATACAAAAAACATTGCCGAAGGTGGTGCCTACGATGAAACTGCGTGCGCTTGCAAAAATAAATCTTGGTCTTGATGTGACCGGAAAAAGAGAGGATGGTTACCATGAAGTCCGCATGGTAATGCAGAGGCTCAGTGCTCATCTTTGTTTCTGCTTGTTGAGGAAATAAAGGAGAGAAAAGAACCTGGCATAAGGCTGACAACCAATCTGCCGTTCCTTCCATGTAATGACGGAAATCTCGTATACAAAGCGGCAAAGATTCTGATGGATGAATTCGATATCCGTCAGGGTGTCGATATGAACCTGACAAAATTTATCCCGGTAGCGGCCGGCATGGCGGGCGGAAGCTCGGATGCGGCAGCAGCACTGGGAGGAATTAACCGCATGTTTCAGCTTGGTCTGACCAAACGCCAGCTGATGGAGCGGGGTGTGCAGATCGGAGCGGATGTTCCGTACTGTGTGATGAGAGGAACTGCCCTGGCAGAGGGGATCGGGGAGAAACTGACCAGGATCACTCAGGTGCCGGACTGTTTTGTACTGATCGGTAAGCCCGGAATCAATGTTTCCACCAAAGCTGCCTATGAGAGCCTTCAGCTGGATAAGATTTCTTCTCATCCGGATATTGATGGGATGATAGGAGATATAGAACGTGGAGATCTTCTGGCAATGACACAGAAGATGGGAAATGTTTTTGAGCCGGGAATTATAGAGAAATATCCTGTAATTGGCGAAATCAAAGCACTGATGGAGAGTCATGGTGCGTTAAAGGCGATGATGAGTGGAAGTGGTCCTACAGTGTTCGGAATCTTTGATAATCGTGAGAAGATGGAGGCGGCAGCAGAGGTTCTCAGAGAGAGCCGGCTGGCGAAGACGGTTTTTGCCACAGAAGTAACGAAAGCAGGAGGGAATACAAATGACAAGTGATTTTTCAGTAAATATGAATGAATATCTTCCATTAAGGGATGTGGTTTTTAATACGCTGCGTCAGGCAATCCTGAAGGGCGAACTGAAACCTGGTGAGAGACTGATGGAGATTGCGCTGGCAGAGAGACTTGGCGTGAGCAGAACTCCTATCAGAGAGGCAATGCGTAAGCTGGAGCAGGAAGGTCTGGTAGTGATGATCCCGAGACGTGGTGCCCAGGTTGCCAATATCACAGAGAAGGATCTGAATGATGTTCTGGAGGTTCGTATTGCTCTTGAGAATGTAGCTATTGAGAAAGCATGTGCCCGTATGACTGAAGAAGAAATGAGGAGACTCTGGCTTGCTGCCAAGGAGTTTGAACATACGATCGCAGAGGGAAATCTTGTTAAGCTTGCGGAGGCTGACGTTGCATTCCATGAGGTTATTTATCAGGCTTCTGATAATAAGAGGCTGATCCAGGTACTCAACAATATGCGTGAGCAGATTTATCGTTATCGTGTAGAATATCTGAAAGAAGGTGAAACACGAGATGTTCTGGTGAAGGAACATGAGGAACTGACAAAGGCGATCAGAGAGCGTGACGTGGAACGCGCGAAACAGCTTTCTTTCCAGCATATCGAGAATCAGAGAATGGCTATCATGCGTTCTATTGAGGCTGAGGATGCAGAACGTGAACGTGCAGAGAAAGAGAAATCTAGGGGACACAGATAAGAATGGTATAATATCTGAATATCGGGAAATTCTAAGAGAGGCAGGATGCCTCTCTTTTTTTGCGCATCTATGTGTGTATAAGTGAGTTTAGGAATATTGCCGACTGGCAACAGATCTGTCTGGTACATCGAAAACGATGTACCGGTATGAAACGAGGTGGGAAATTATTGAAGAAACTGGAAGAATCCCGGAAAGTATCTGCAAATCTGAGGGAGAATGAGAAATATCTGCGAAGCAGGCTGGAAAACTGCAGTGATATTCTGATCCGTCCCATGCGGCTGGGAGATAAACATAAGGTGGACTGCCTTATGGTCTATATAGAAGTTGCGGTTTCCAACATGATGCTGGATGATTCTGCTCTTGGAAAGATGATCAATCATTTCTGGGAGATTTCGCCGGAGGATATTCAGGAATTTGTCAGGCATAACAGTCTTGGGATCGCAGATGTAAAGAAACTGGAGAATCTTGACGAGTCCATAGATGCCATGCTTGCAGGGAATGCAGTGTTTTTCATAGATGGATATGACAAGGCGATGAAAATCTCCAGCAAAGGTTATCCATCCACAGGTGTGATGGAGGCAGAATCGGAAAAGGTGCTGCGGGGTTCCAGGGAAGGATTTTCGGACAGTGTGAAAAGTAACAGTGCACTGATAAGAAAAAGGCTTCGTGATACCAGACTTAAGGTGGAAGAATATAAAATCGGTGTGCGCTCTCATACCTTAACGCAGGTGTTATACATGGATGACCTGGTACATGAGGGACTTCTGGAAGAAGTGAAGGAACGGCTGGAAGAATTTCAGATTGACGGAATCCTTGACAGCGGTATGCTTGAACAGCTGACAGAAGATGTGTGGTATTCTCCTTTTCCTCAGTATCAGACAACGGAACGTCCGGATCGTGCTGTGCAGGAAATCCTGAAAGGTAAGGTTGTGATTCTGTGTGATAATTCTCCGGAAGCATTGATCCTTCCGGGAAATTTTAGCAGTTTCATGGAGAGCAGCGAGGACTGGTATCACAGGTTCGAGATGGCTTCCTTTCTCAGAATACTGCGATATCTGGCTGTGATCATGGCGACTGTTCTGCCGGGACTTTACCTGGCAGTGATACGTTTCCATACACAGATTCTGCCATCTGCACTGATACTGTCTTTTGCGGAGGCGAGGGAAGGAGTGCCCTTTTCCAGTGTGGTGGAACTGATTTTTCTGGAACTGGCTTTTGAACTGATTCGGGAGGCTGGGGTGAGAGTTCCGGGATCTCTGGGAAATGCTATTGGCATTGTTGGCGGACTGGTGATCGGACAGGCAGCGGTAGAGGCAAATCTTGTGAGTCCGATCGTGGTGATGATCGTGGCGTTGACTGCGCTTGGCTCTATGACTGTTCCAAATGAAGAGTTTGCAGCAGCATTTCGGCTGGTGAAGTATGGGTTTCTGATCCTGGGAGGTTATCTGGGAATTTACGGAATCGTGCTGGGAGTATATTTGGTTATAGGGCACCTGGCAGGCCTGATAAGTTTTGGTATTCCTTATCTGGTTCCTTTTATAAAGAAAGAACAGAAGGGCAGCAGAGGAGAAGGGGTTCTGAGAGTTCCGTTGCGCAAGAGGGTATTACGACCGCTTTATGCAAGAGAGGAGCAGAAGATCCGTTTGAAGAGAAAGGAGTCCGGTTCATGAGATTTGCAGAGAATAACAGAATTTCCCACAGGCAGCTGTACAGGCAGATGATACTGGCATTACTGGCACCATTTATGCTCTGCGTTTTCGGAAAGGGTGGAATGAACGGAATCAGTGCAGTGGCGGGAATGATTTTTGCGCTGATATTGCTTGGGTTTTATGTAATCTGGCTGATACGGCTGACACCTTCATTTGAAGATCCGGTAAAGTCTGCAGGTGCTTTTGCGGGAAGGCTGATCGGGATTTTTTTTCTGATCTATGTGTTGATGGCGGGAGGATATCTGCTGGCACTTCTCAGGAGGCTGGTTCCTGCAAAGCTGATCACAGGAGTATCCGGCCGATGGATTGCATTCTGGGCGGTTCTGGTATGTTCTGTCGGAACCTGCAAAGGTGTACAGAGAAGAGGAAGAATGGCGGAAGTATCAGGTGGCCTGCTTCTTGGCGGGATTATGATAATGATGATACTTTGTGTGCCACAGGCAAAAACGGAATATCTCATGGGAGAAATCCGGTGGGAGGAGCTTACAGTGAGAAATGTCAGTCAGTCTTTTTATGGAACTCTGTGTGCTTTTTCGCCGGTTGCATTGCTGCCATTTCTGTTGGGAAATGTGGAGAAATACGGAAGTGCGGGAAAGACGGTGGCAGGAGGAATCCTGACACTTGGCGGGATTCTTATTGGAATGGAGCTTCTGCTTCCGGCAGTTCTGGGATATGACAGGGTAGTGGCGGAAAGTTATCCGGTCCTGCCTCTGCTGGCAGGCGCAGATCTTCCGGGAAATGTACTGGCCAGATTTGACATCCTGTGGATGGGATTTCTGCTTTACAGCCTGCTTTTTGCAATAGGGAGTCTGCTGTATTATGGAAATCATATTATCGGGAAATCTCATCCTGGTACGGGGAGGTTCTGGCTTCCGGCACTGGTTTTCCTGATTTCGCTTCTGGAAGAAGAGGGAAAAGGAATACTGGATTATTTTGGATGGTGTCTGGCGCATATTTTCGTCCCGGGAATTCTCATCTGTCAGTTTTATATGTTTATCAGAGGAAAGGGACACCGCAGGAAGCAGAGAAAAAGGGCAGTTGGTGTGGTGACCGGGATTTTGTCAGTCAGTCTTTTTATGAGCGGATGTGGTGTGGCTGTGGAACCGGAGAAGAGAATGTATCCTATGGCACTTGGCGTGGATGCCTCAGAAGAAGGAATCTGTCTTACCTATGGGATGCCGGATCTTTCTGAGAGTACGGGGCAGGGAAAAGAGGAAGAAGATGGCGGTTCCCGGGTTCTGCAGATCAGTGGTGCTGATTTCACCCGGATTGAAAAAATGTATGATCAGTCACAGGAAAAACTTCTTGATATGGGGCATCTGCAGGTTCTGGTCATGGGGAGAACACTGGTGGAGGACGGAAGATGGAGAATGGTGCTGGATTATCTGAAACAGGAGATTTTTGTGGGGGAAGATCTTTATGTGTTTGAGGCGGAGGACGCAGGGGAGATCCTGAACTGGCATGGAGAGGATAATTCATCAGCAGGAGAATATATTACAGGGCTGATCCGAAACAGAATGTCAGGAGGAAATATTACGGCTGTGACACTCAGAGAGCTTTTCTATGAAAAATATAAAGAAGATAAAATCCTGCGGCTTCCGATTGTGAAGATCAGAAATGGAAGTCTGGAAGTGGAAGTATAAATCAGGAAAATATTGGCATAATCCAAATATTAAAGTGCTGCCTGAAAATTCCATATAAAATAAGAAAATATATAGGAAAATAACAAAGGCAGATATGGTAACTGATAAGATATAACAGGAGAGAGGGACAATGATGAATAAAAAGAGTAAGAACAAAAAATTAAGAAGAAAACTGTCGTTTGTTCTGTTCGTGGCAGCTGTTGGTGTTCTTATGATGAGAGCAATGCCGGGAATGTCCGGGAAGATAGCAAAAATCGCTGAAAGACGACAGGAACAGGCTGCAGTTACTGCATGGTGGGGGACATTGTACCCGAAATTCTGCTTCTCGCAGTTCCCTGAGGAAAATAAAGGACAGAAAGATGACATAAAGATATCCTTCTGGCTTGCACAGGCTCTTGATTGGTGATAGAATAGTGAGACAATCAATAGAGATGGAGAATAGAAATCAATGAAAATAGACAGAGAGGCACCGATAGGAGTATTTGATTCCGGTGTGGGAGGGCTGACTGTTGCGCGTGAGATCATGCGTAATCTTCCTTCAGAAAAAATCGTATATTTTGGTGATACAGCGAGAGTGCCTTACGGAAGTAAATCGAAGGAAACTATCATCCGGTATTCCCGGCAGATCATTCGTTTTCTTCAGCAGCAGCAGGTAAAGGCGATTGTGGTTGCATGTAATACAGCCAGCGCTTTTGCCCTGGATGCAGTGAGGGATGAGTTTGACATTCCCATCATTGGCGTGATAGAACCGGGGGCTAAAGTGGCGGCTGCCCAGACCAGAAATAAGAGGGTAGGAATCATTGGTACTGTGGGAACTGTAGGAAGTGGGATACATGCAGAGTATCTGAAGCATCTGGATCCGGAGATCACTGTTTTCGGCAAAGCATGTCCGCTGTTTGTGCCACTGGTAGAAGAAGGGTGGCTTCATGATCCGGTGACTGATGAGGTCGCTGCCAGATATCTGAAGGAACTTCAGGATAAGCAGGTGGATACACTGATATTGGGATGTACTCATTATCCATTGCTTCGTTCCACCATCAGAAAGATCATGGGAGACGGAGTATGTCTGGTGAATCCGGCTTATGAAACCGCACTGGAGCTGGGAAGGCTTCTGGAGGAAAAAGGACTTGCCGGTGAAGGTACAGAGAAGAATGAATTTCCGTATCGCTTCTATGTGAGTGATCTGGCAGATGAGTTTAAGGCATTTGCCAATTCGATTCTTCCATATGATGTGGAGATGACGAAAAAAATAGATATTGAGAAGTATTAAAAACAGCAGATTACTGAATGGTTATAATATAGATACATAAAAACAGGTTTTGAACAGTATAAAAACAGGAGTATGAGAAGAATGGATAAAGAAGTGCTGATTCATGTAAGGGGACTTCAGACAATGGATGCAGACGGTGAACAGGAACCTCTGGAGATTGTTGTACCGGGACAGTATTATTTCCGGAACGGAAGTCATTATCTGCGCTATGAGGAAGTCATGGAGGATTTTGCAGAACCTACCGTCAATTACATAAAAATTTCCCGGAAGGGAATGGAGGTCCGCAAGAAAGGTGTGGTCAATGTTCATATGGTTTTTGAACAGGGTAAGAAGAATATGACTTACTATACCACTCCCTATGGAACTATTGAAATGGGGATTGCGGCGACGAATCTGAATCTGCAGGAGAGTGATGGCGGTCTTGACATGAAAGTGGATTATGCGCTTGATATGAACCAGGAGCATGTGGCAGACTGTTATCTGGCGATTAAGGCACAGCCAAAGGACTGTAAGAATTTTACAATTTGATCAGATCTGGTAAGTTCTCTGCTTCGTTGCAGATATCTGTCTGATCCAAACAGAAAAAGGTCAGTGATCTGTGTGTATGGATGACACGATTCACTGACCTTTAGTTTATATGTCTGACTGCATTTATCTGGCAGTTTTGTCTTTCTTGAATTTTGCAAAGAAACCTTTCTTTTTGGGAGCCGGTGTCTGAAGGGAACCGCGGATTCCTTTTACGCCTACAATATAAAGTCCGCTTACTTCTGCTTTGATTTCTTTCTTAAGCGGGATCAGGTCGAAAACCTTCTCATCTGCGATCATGATCGCAATCTTTGGTCCGATTTTAGCTTTAACGATTGGAAGCTTGGAACGGCGCATAAGTTTAGGTGTCTGTTCAATTACCATCTGAGGAAGTCCGGATTCTTTCAGTGGCATCCTCTTTTTATCGATAACCAGCATGGAAACGGTTTGTTTAGTTGCTTCAATCTGAGCCTGCTGTTCTTCCTGTTTCTTCTGGGCTTTTTTTCCGAAGAAATATAAACCGATCAGTGCAGCGATCAGGATAACAAGAATGACCAGAAGGACTATTGTTACTGTACTCATTTGCATCCTCCCTAATGTATGTGTTTTCACAGGGACTGTTGGTACGGACAGTCCATTGCATAAAAATTATTTTATCATTAAATAAGGTAAAACGCAATTGCAAAAAAAGAATTAATGGATGGAAAGCGGTAGAAATTTACATTATGAAAGGTTATAATTGTAGCAAAACTGTAATGCGACAATATTTGCCGGAGCGAACAGTAGTGGGAAATATGCGGAACAGTTAAAGCCATTTTTACAGGATGGAATCATAATGTGTGGTTATAATATATGTAACGGGAATTGTGGAGTTATTTTGTGACAGAATAATTTGTGAGTAAAAAACGGATATGATAAAAAGGAGAAAAGCATGAGCGAATTAAAGCCCGACTCTGAGAAGAAAGAGGAGCGACTTTCAGATAAGGAAAAAGTAAATACAGAAAAGACAAATGCAGAAGAACTAAATGCAGAAGAACCAAATGCAGAAGAACCAAATGCAGAAAAACCAAATGCAGAAAAACCAAATGTAGAAAAACTAAATGAAGAAAAACCAAATACAGAAGAGATAGACGAAGAACCTCCGGCAGCAAGCGAGGACGAAGATTTCTTTTTTGATGATAATAAAGCTTATGAAGCCCGTAGGGCAGCCAGACTGGAACGCCGCAATAAACTTCGCCGCAGAAAAAAAAGACTGCGTATCGCAGGCTGCATAGTGGTGGTGGCGGCCGCTGCAATTGGGATTGGAATAGGATTTTACGGGGAAGAACTGCAGAATTTTGTCAGTGAGCAGCAGGTTAAGATTGCGCAGATGGTGAAATCTGCAGACAGGAAAACAGAAGAAGAAAAAACAGCTCAGCAGACAAATGCAGAGGCAGAAGCTGAGAATGCGGTGACACCTGAAGTTCAGGATACGGATGGACTGAGTGAAGAGGACAAAACTCTTTACAGGCAGGCAAAGTATGCTGCAAAACAGTATGATTATGATAAAGCCATAAGTATGCTGCAAAACAGTGAGACTTATCAGACAAGTGAGAAGTTTCAGCATGCGGTTAAGGTTTATCAGAAAAAGAAGGAATCCTGCGTTTCCTGGCCGTTAGACCAGGTGACACACGTCTTTTATCATACTCTGATCAAAGATACCGGTAAGGCTTTTGACGGGGATTACAAGTCAGGAGATTACGATCAGGTTATGACAACGATTGATGAATTTAACCAGATTACTCAGAGCATGTATGATAAGGGATATGTCATGGTCAGCATTTATGACATGGCGACAGCGGATGAAAATGGGAATATGAATGCAGGGGAGATTCTCCTTCCTCCGGGTAAAGTACCGTTTGTGCTTTCGCAGGATGATGTGTGTTATTATCATTATATGGACGGGGACGGATTTGCAACCAAACTTATCGTAGATGAGGAAGGAAAAATCCGCAATGAATATGTGGAAGATGATGGCAGTATTTCTGTAGGCGATTATGATATGGTTCCTCTGATCGATCGTTTTGTAGAGGAACATCCTGATTTTTCTTACAGAGGTGCTAAAGGAATTGTTGCCCTTACCGGTTACAATGGAATTCTTGGTTATCGCACAGACAGCAGTTATGAAACCCGTCCGGATGATCTGGATGCAGATAAAGTAAAATGGCTGGATGAGCATCCGGATTTTAATCTGAATACAGAGAGAGAAAATGCAGCCAGAGTAGCGCAGGCTATGAAAGATGAAGGCTGGCTGTTTGCAAGCCACACATGGGGACATCAGAATGTAAGTCAGATCAGTCTGGAGAGATTACAGGCAGATACACAGAAGTTTAAAGAGAATGTTGATCCTCTGATAGGCGGAACAGATATTATTATTTTTGCATTTGGAGCAGATCTTACCAGTGTTGAAGATTATTCGGGGGAGAAGTTCGAATATCTTAAGAGCCAGGGCTATAATTATTACTGTAATGTGGATTCAAGCCAGTATTTTGTGCAGATCCGCAGTAATTATTTCCGGCAGGGAAGAAGAAATCTGGACGGATACAGAATGTACTATAATCCGGAACTTCTCTCAGATCTGTTTGATGCACAGTCTGTGTTTGATTCTTCCAGACCGGTGCCGGTTCCAACTATGGGGTGAGTATGATCTCTGTGCATAACTGAAAGGGGACAATATATGAGAAAAAGGATAGCATGTGTAACAGCAGCTATTTTGAGTATTTCGTTAGGAGTAAGCGGATGTGGGCTCATTCCGTTTGAACAGGATATTCCATTTCTGAGTTCCAGAGCTGAAAATGTGGAAACTGAGAAAAAAACAGAACAGCAGACAATTGATGAACAGGATGCTGATACAGAGAAAAGTACAGAAGATACACAGCAGGATGATGGTCTGAATGAGGGAGAGCAGACTGACAACGAAGATACAGAAGAGGCAGATGAGAAACAGGAAAATCCTATGGAGCAGGCAGCGTTTATGGCTGTACAGTATGATTATGATGGCGCCATAGAACTGCTTAAGAGTCAGCCGGATTACGAAAGTAATACGGATATGCAGAGTGCAGTTTCGGATTACGAAAATACGAAAGCCACCTGTACAGAATATCCGCTGGAGCAGATCACGCACGTGTTCTTCCATACACTGATCAAAGACACTGCCAGAGCATTTGACGGGGATTCAGACAGTAATGGATATAACCAGTATATGACAACAATTGATGAGTTTAACAAAATCATACAGAGTATGTATGATAAGGGATATGTCATGGTCAGTCCGCACGACATGGCGGTTATCAATGAGGATGGAACTATGTCCAGAGGCAGTATTATGCTGCCACCGGGAAAAATTCCATTTGTGCTTTCTCAGGATGATGTAAGTTATTATCACTATATGGACGGAGATGGTTTCGCATCGAAACTTGTAGTGGATTCCAATGGTGAGGTTAAGAACGAATATATTGAGGATGACGGAAGTGTTTCCACAGGGGATTATGATATGGTTCCGCTGATCGATACTTTTGTAAAAGAACATCCGGATTTTTCCTATCATGGAAGAAAGGGAATCCTTGCAATGACAGGTTATGACGGTGTTCTGGGATATCGTACGGATATTGCATATAAGACCGGAAAAAAACTGCAGGATGATCAGAAAAAATTCCTGGAAGAACATCCGGATTTTAACTATAAGCAGGAAGTGAAAAATGCAAAAAAGGTAGCTAAGGCTATGAAGGCAGAAGGCTGGGAATTTGCAAGCCATACATGGGGACATAAGGATGTGGCTGCCACTTCTCTGGATGATCTGAAAAGAGATGATAAAAAATGGAAGAAATATGTGGCTCCCATACTTGGAGAAACAGATATGATCATTTTTGCATTTGGTGCGGATATCGGAAGCTGGGAAGGATATTCGGCAGACAATGAGAAATATGAGTTTTATAAGAGTCAGGGATACCGCTATTTCTGTAATGTAGATTCCAGTCAGTATTTTGTACAGATTACAGATGATTATTTTCGACAGGGAAGAAGAAATCTGGATGGATACAGAATGTATTATAATCCGGAAATGCTCAGTGATCTTTTTGATGTATCGGAAGTATGGGATTCTTCAAGACCAACTCCGGTACCTGGAATGTAGAAGGGAGTATTGATTATTATGAAGAAAAAAATATATCTTGCCATGCTTGCAGTTTGTTTTGCACTGACAGCATCTGCGTGTGGTGATGGCGGTGCTGTTATCACAGACGGTACAAAGACAGAAGGAGCTGCTGACGGGAAGAAAGCAGAGACAGGAACTACGCGTCTTGTTTCTGTTGAGAATGTAGAGAAATATATTACGATCGGAGAATATAAAGGACTGACTCTGGACAATACGGTGGATGCGATCACTGACGATGATGTACAGGCGCAGATCGATGAGGATCTGAAAGATAAGGCAGAACCTGTATCTGATGCAGCGAAAGAAGGGGATCTGGTGACTGTAAATTATACAGGCACTAAAGACGGACAGACTTTTGACGGTGGTACTGCCAATAACTATGACTTTGTGATCGGCGACGGACAGATGTTTGAGGAATTTGAAAATGGTGTGATCGGGATGAAAAAGGGTGACACAAAGGAGATTAAAATTGATTTTCCGTCAGACTATGCAGACGAAACTCTGGCAGGTAAGGAAGTTATATACAAGGTTACGGTGCAGAACGTGCGGCGTGAAGGAGAACTTACAGATGAATGGGTTGCAAAGAACACTGATTATACAACAGTAGATGATTATCGTGAGAGTATTCGCAGTGAACTTGAGAAAAACGCAAAGGAATCTGCGCAGGAGGTTCTTAAGAATACTGCATGGAGTACAGTGCTTGAGAACTCTGAAGTAAAAGAATACCCACAGGAAGATGTGGATAAGGCTGTTTCTGAATTTAAGAAGAGTATGGAAGTTTATGCAAAACAGGCCGACATGACTCTGGAAGAGTTTACAGACAGTCAGGGTATTTCGCAGGATGATTTTGATGAACAATGTCAGCAGTATGCAGAGGGTAAGGTTAAGCAGAACCTGATCGTGCAGGGGATTATGGATGCAGAGGGACTGTCACTTGACGACAAAGAGAGCCTTCAGCTGCAGGATAAACTGGTAGAACAGATGGGTGTTTCCAGTATTGCAGAGCTGGTTGGAACTTACGGACAGGATTATGTAGATGAATCAGTCGGACTTCTCAGAGTGGAGGAGTTCATTATAAAAAATGCGAGTGTGAGTGAGAAAGTCGCAAACGGTGATGTGCTGGCAGATGATGCAGATGCTGCGGCAGAAAATGCAGAACAGGACAGTGATCAGAATGTATCAGATGAAGATGCTGATGATTCCGGACAGGACAATTCAGATGTAGATGAGAATCTGGAAGAGGAATTAGGTACGGAAGATGTTGATCAGAGTGAATAATTGGCATTGTATTTACCTGATAAATGAGTTATGATTATTGATAAAAGTGGATTACTCCGTACTGTGATGTACGCTGTCAGGGACTAATTAACAAAAAGAAGCGGGGAAAGGAAACCATGGATAAGAGGGTGTTGCGCGAAAGAATGCGCAGAAAAAAACGCCAGATGATGATCAGGCATTATACAAAGATCGGACTTTGTGTTATTGGCATGATTCTGGCGGTGGTGTTTGTAGTGAGAGGAATTATTATTCCGATCGCACATCATGTAGCCGGAGGCGGAAGCAGTGATCAGACTGTACAGGCTCAGGCAGATACAGAGGAAGTTCAGGCAAATTCCGATGCTGCGGTGAGACAGCCATTGAAGGGTAAATCAGATACAGATAAGATTGCCGCGATGACAGCCGGATGGCATGAGGATGCTAACGGAAAGTGGTATCAGAATACAGATGGTACATATTTTTCAAATGGATTTCAGGATATAGATGGTGTTACCTATTCTTTTGACGAAAACGGATATATACAGACAGGATGGGTAGAAAAGGGAGTGAAGGATTATTACTTTAATGAAGACGGATCTTATGATCCGAGTAAGGTACGTCCGATGCTGGCACTGACTTTTGATGATGGTCCGGGAGAGTATACAGATGAACTGCTGGATTGTCTGGAACAGAATAATGCTCATGCAACATTCTTTATGCTTGGTCAGAATGTCAGTTCATATCCGGATGCGCCAAAACGTATGCTGGAACTTGGCTGTGAGATTGGAAGTCATTCATGGGATCATACACAGTTGACGACAATTGATCTTGACGCAGTTGCAAAGCAGTTCTCTGATACAGATGATGCATTGATTCAGGCATGTGGCCAAGCTGCGAGTGTGGCGCGTGCGCCTTACGGGGACGGAAATTCAGATATTTATAATACTGTAAATAAGCCGTTCTTTATGTGGTCACTGGACACAGAAGACTGGAAACTTTTGGATGCAGATGCGGATTACAGTGCAGTAATGAATGGAGATCTGACAGATGGAACTATCATCCTGATGCATGATATTCATGAGCCATCTGTAAAGGCTGCTTTGAGATTGATACCGGATCTTATTGCACAGGGATATAAACTTGTAACGGTAAGTGAGATGGCAGAAGCCAAGAATGTGACCTTACAGAATGCATGTTATGTGGATTTCTGGCCGAGTACACTCAGTAATGGAGATGTGCCGGGATATCAAGGCGGTTCTGATGCAGCAGCTTCTGCAGACGGAACAGATGGTACATCTGATGCAAGCGCAGATTCTTCTGACGGAAGCACAGATTCCTCAGACGGAAGTGAGGATTATTCGGATGGAAGTTCAGACGATGGAAGCTATGATGATGGAAGTTCGGATGACGGAAGTTATGATGATGGAAGTTCAGATGATTCGGAAGATTACAGTGATGATTCTGTAGATTACGGAGATGGAACGGAATAAAAAACATATGCAATCCTGCAGTGTGGATCATACAGAGTAATTACGAACATACGAAAGAGCAAAGAAGAGAGCAAAGGTACTTCTTTGCTCTTTATGTTTTTTACAAAAAACACATAAAATATATAAAAAAATTGTTAAATATACACATATTTTTAATTGACGTATGGAATGTCCGTTGGTATAATAAGGCTTATAGAATGACTAAAAGTCAGTTCGTATTCCTGATTGAACTTGCTGTAAGATAGTTACTGTTCATATGCCAAAATTCCATTGCCGCAGGCAATCTGGAATGAATTTTGGCTACGTTACTGAGAATGGAGTGAACAGTAACGTAAGATATCCTGTTACAGTATTATTTTATGGAATCAGTATCTGCAAAAAAGATAGAAACCGAAGTTAAGGGAGGACTCCAGATGGGTGTGAGTATGAAATTTACGGATTTGGATCAATATTTATTTGGACAGGGAACCAATTATGAAGTATATAAGAAACTGGGTGCCCATCCGACTACATACAGACGAAAAAAAGGTGTATATTTTGCGGTCTGGGCACCGAATGCACAGTCTGTTTCTGTAATTGGTGAATTTAATGACTGGGAGGAAGAAGCAAACCCGATGGAGAAGGTTGGTCCGATCGGTGTTTATGAGGTATTTGTTCCGGGGGCAAAGATTGGACAACTGTATAAATTCTTTATCGTGGGTGCGCATGGAGAGAAGCTTTATAAGGCAGATCCCTATGCAAATGAAGCTGAACTCCGTCCGGGTACAGCCTCCAGGATCACAGATATCACAGACTATAAATGGAAGGATGCCACATGGATCAAGAACAGAGAGAAGTTTGATGAGCAGGTAGAGCCTATGGCAATCTATGAGGTTCATCCGGGTTCATGGAAGAAGCATCCGCAGTCAGAGGAAAATGAAAAAGGATTTTATAATTACAGAGAATTCGCACATGCCTTGGCAGCTTATGTGAAGGAAATGGGATATACCCATGTAGAGCTTATGGGAATCGCAGAGCATCCTTTTGACGGTTCCTGGGGATATCAGGTGACCGGATATTATGCACCGACTTCCAGATATGGAACACCACAGGATTTCAAGTATATGGTGGATTATTTACATCAGAATAAGATTGGAGTTATCCTTGACTGGGTACCTGCACATTTCCCGAAAGATGCCCATGGTCTTGCAAACTTTGACGGAACTGCAGTGTATGAGCACGCAGATCCGAGACAGGGAGAACATCCGGACTGGGGTACCAAGATTTATAATTATGGACGCCCGGAGGTTAAGAATTTCCTGATTGCAAATGCCCTTTACTGGGTGGAGGAGTGCCACGTAGATGGACTTCGTGTGGATGCTGTTGCTTCCATGCTTTATCTTGATTATGGTAAGAAGGATGGAGAATGGGTCGCAAATAAATATGGCGGAAATCAGAATCTGGAGGCTATTGAATTCTTTAAGCATCTGAATACAGTAGTACTTGGAAGGAATCATGGAACTGTGATGATCGCTGAGGAATCTACTGCGTGGCCGATGGTTACAGGGGATGCGGAGAAGGACGGACTTGGTTTCAGTCTGAAGTGGAATATGGGATGGATGAATGACTTCCTGGAATATATGAAGCTGGATCCGTATTTCCGTAAATTTAATCATAATAAGATGACTTTCTCCATGTCATATGCATACAGTGAGAGATATGTATTAGTTCTTTCTCATGATGAGGTGGTTCATCTGAAATGCTCCATGCTTGAGAAGATGCCGGGAGAGTTACCGGACAAATTCAAGAATTTAAAGGCTGCCTATTCATTTATGAACTGCCATCCGGGTAAGAAGCTTCTGTTCATGGGACAGGAATTCGGACAGCTTCGTGAATGGAGTGAGGAGAGAGAACTTGACTGGTTCCTTCTGAATGAAGAGCCACACAAGGAACTTCAGAATTATGTGCATGATCTCCTGACTATTTATAAGAAATATCCGGCACTTTATGCCGGTGATAATAATCCGGAAGGATTTGAGTGGATCAATGCGGATGACGGGGACAGAAGTATTTTCAGCTTTGTGAGAAAGTCTCCTACAAAGAGAAACAATATTCTTTACATAGTTAACTTTACACCTGTTGACCGTCCGGATTACAGAGTTGGTGTTCCGAAGAAAAAACAGTACAAGCTGATCATGGACGAGAATGGACTTCTGGAGCAGCCAAAGACATTTAAGGCAGTGAAACAGGAATGTGATAACAGAGAGTTTTCCTTCGCATATCCATTGCCGGCTTATGGGGTTGCGATTTTTACATATTAATTTTTCGGGATGATTTCGGGATATATGTAAATATCTGAGAGAATTATTGTCAGGGGTATGTTATTTATTTGACAATATTGCAGAGTAAGCATAATAATATATGAAAAATTCGTGAAATATAAATAATTGCTTTTGAAATTTATCTGCGTTATAATTATCGCGAACACAAGGAATAGAGAGAATAATGGTTTCCATGTTGAAAGGAGAATGAACATGAAAGTATCTAACATTAAAGATATCGATAAATTTTTTGCTGTAGTTGACAGCTGCGAAGGCAGAGTAGAATTAGTAACAGGCGAAGGTGACAGACTGAACCTTAAATCTAAATTATCCCAGTATGTATCTCTGGCAAACATTTTCTCAGGCGGAGAGATTCCGGAACTTGAGATCGTTGCTTATGAGAAAGACGATATTGATAAATTAATGAGCTTTATGATCAACGGTTGATCATTAGTGTATACAGGCGGGGGCATGATGGTGGATCATGCCCCTTTCTTTGATGTGAACAGGCAGGTTGTTCTGAAGGTATTGAACAGCTGCAGGATATTTGTAAACCAGGGGGCACAGGCGTTTCCTGGTCAAAGTGCGTTGATGGCAGACTTGAATACATTGGATATCTTATGTATAATGAGTACGTTACAGGTAAATATATAAACAGACAGATAATGATGGCAGTTCCAAAAGTTATTCTGTTTGTTCATAAAAATGGCAGAATATAAAAAATGACGGCTATATGGCAGTTATTCAGAAATATAAATTTTAACGAAGAGGAGAAATAAGACAATGGCAACTAAGATTGATATTATTTCCGGTTTCCTTGGAGCCGGTAAAACTACATTGATTAAGAAACTTCTGAAAGAGGCTTATGCAGATGAGCAGGTTGTACTGATCGAAAACGAATTTGGTGAGATTGGTATTGACGGTGGTTTCCTGAAGGAAGCGGGAATCCAGATCCGGGAAATGAATTCCGGATGTATCTGCTGTTCATTAGTGGGAGATTTCGGCACTTCTCTGAAAGAGGTTGTGGACAAATATCATCCGGACAGAATCCTGATCGAGCCATCAGGTGTTGGTAAACTTTCAGATGTTATCAAGGCAGTACAGGGTGTTCAGGGAGATGTGGATATCGTTCTGAACAGCTATACAACTGTAGTTGATGCAAAGAAGTGCAAAATGTATATGAGAAACTTTGGTGAGTTCTTTGATAATCAGGTTGAATATGCAGGTGCGATTATCATGAGCCGTACAGATATCATTGATGAGAAGAAAGCACAGCAGGCAATGGAACTTCTTCGTGGAATTAATGCGAAAGCTGCTATCATCACCACTCCGATTGAGAAACTGGACGGAAAGAAAATCCTTGAGGTTATGGAGAAACCGGTATCTCTTGAGGAAGAACTGATGTCTGAGGAAGAGGTATGCCCGGAGTGCGGACATGTACATGAACATGGAGAGCATCATCATCACGATCACGACCATGATCATGAATGTGGCTGTGGACATGATCACGAAGAACATGAACATCATCACCATGACCACGACCATGAATGCGGTTGCGGACATGATCATCATGATCATCACCATCATCACGCAGATGAGGTATTTACAAGCTGGGGACGTGAGACGATTAAGAAATACACAAGAGAAGGTCTTGAGAAGATGCTTGAGGCTCTTTCCGCTTCTGAAGATTACGGTATTATTCTTCGTGCAAAGGGAATGCTTCCTGCAGAAGACGGAACATGGATTTATTTTGACATGGTTCCGGAGGAAACAGAGATCCGTGAAGGTGCACCGGAATACACAGGTCGTCTCTGCGTAATCGGCTCTAAACTGAAAGAAGATAAACTTGCAGAATTATTTGGGCTTGCATAATGATCATGAGGAAGCAGCGATTTATGGCAATCCTCTAAAATACTGCATCTGGATTCAGCTCATCGGAGCATGAAATCCTGTGTCATAGATGCGAGACTGAATGATTTCGGCAGATAATAACAGAATCAGAATAAAGATAAAGGAATAAATTATATGATGGATGATATCAGAGTTCCCATTTATTTGGTTACGGGATTCCTGGAAAGCGGAAAGACTACTTTCCTGGATTTTACACTGCAGCAGGAGTACTTTGCCATTGACGGCAAAACTCTGTTGATCCTTTGCGAAGAAGGCGAAGAAGAATATGATATGGATAAACTGAAACTTACAAACACAGTTGTGGAAGTGATCGAGGATGAAGAAGATCTGACACCACAGCGTCTGGCTGCCATGGATATCATCCATCAGCCGGAGCGTGTTGTGATCGAGTACAACGGAATGTGGCTTGTAAGTAAGTTTGAGCAGATGGAGCTTCCGGAAGGCTGGGGCATTGAGCAGGAGATTACCTGTGTGGATGCAACTACTTATCAGGTTTATATGGCAAACATGAAATCTCTGTTCATGGATATGATCAGAAATACAGATATGGTTGTATTTAACCGCTGTAAAGAGGGAGATCCGCTTCCTGCATACAGACGAGGGATCAAGGTCGCAAATCAGAGTGCAGAGGTTATCTTTGAAAATGAAGAGGGCGAGATGGATGACATTTTCCAGGATGAGATGCCGTTTGATATCAATGCACCGATCATTGAGATTCCACCGGAAGATTATGGTATCTGGTTTGTGGATGCCATGGATAATCCGGATAAATATGTAGACAAAATTGTCCGCTTTAAAGGACGTGTCATGAAACCACGTGGAATGGGAAGTAAATTCTTTGTTCCGGGACGTGTGGCAATGACCTGCTGCGCAGATGATACCACTTTCCTTGGATACGTGTGCAGAAGCGATTATGCACCGCATATCAAAGAGGGCAGCTGGGTAGAAGTAACAGCGAAGGTCGCATTTGAGAACCGTACAGAATATCAGGGTGAGGGCATTGTTCTTTATGCAAGTGATGTGAAAGAATGCGAGCCGCTTAAGGAAGAGATGGTATATTTTAATTAATTATCTTAGAGCGTGTCTGAAAAATCATTCCCGCAAGATGTGCGTCACAATTTATAAGATTGATTTTTTAAACACACTTTAGAGTATGTAAAAAATAAATTTGACATCAGGACAGGTATGGTAATTCCGGAAAATGGTGTTAAATTAAGCAGGAGACACATATATGTATTTAGTAGTTGGCCTGGGAAATCCCGGGAAACAGTATGAAGCAACACGCCACAATATGGGATTTGATACCGTTGACCGTCTGGTAGAGGATTACAATGTCCCTCAGGGTGGTGTGAAATTTAATGCCATGTACGGTAAAACCATGATCGGCGGAGAGAAAGTGATTCTTATGAAGCCACTTTCTTTTATGAACCTGAGTGGCGGTCCTGTTCGTGAGATGGCGAATTATTTTAAAATTGATCCGGAATCAGAGCTTATTGTTATTTATGATGATATTGATCTGGAGCCCGGGCAGCTTCGCATCCGCAAGCAGGGAAGTGCGGGTGGACATAACGGGATCAAAGATATTATCCGCCAGCTTGGCACAGAGAAATTTCTCCGTATTAAAGTAGGAGTTGGTGCAAAGCCGAAGGGATGGGATCTGGCAGATCATGTACTTGGCAGATTTTCCACAGAAGACAGGAAACTTGTGGATGAAGCAATAGCAAAGGCGGCAAAGGCTGTGGATATCATAATCACACAGGGTACAGATGCAGCCATGAACGAATATAACAGAAAAGTACCTGTACAGAAATAAGCAGACAGGAAATAGATGATTGTTCAGCAAAAGGTATAGAAAGCGGTAACTGGAAACAGAAGCCGCTTTTATTACGTCGAAGGATCATGAGGGGTGAAGATGAAAGCATTTTTAACACCTCTGCAGGGGCTTGCAGAGTTTGAACAGATTAAAGAAAAAAGCAAAACGAATAAGGGAATCCTGCAGGTTTCGGGGTGTATGGAATCGCAGAAATCTCATCTGATGTACGGACTTTCCGGGATTGCGCCTTATCGTCTGATCCTGGCGGAGGACGAACGCCGCGCCAGAGAAATTTATGAAGATTACAGATTTTATGACAGAAAAGTGTATTCTTATCCTGCGAAAGATCTTCTGTTCTTTCAGGCAGATATCCATGGAAATCTGCTGATACGTCAGAGGATGAAGGTCATTAAGGCGTTACTGGAAGAGAAAGAACTGACAGTTGTTACAAGTATTGACGGATGTATGGATTTTCTGGAATCTCTGGGAAAGATAAAAGAACAGCTGATTCATTACGAAAGTGACAGCACCGTAGACATAGAACAGCTGAAGAACCAGCTGGTGGCTTTAGGTTACGAGCGGGTAGGACAGGTGGAAATGCCGGGGCAGTTCTCTGTGCGTGGCGGTATTGTGGATATTTACTGTCTCACTGAGGAAAATCCATGGAGAATCGAGCTTTGGGGAGATGAGATTGATTCTATCCGGAGTTTTGATCCGGAGAGTCAGCGTTCTCTGGAAAATCTGGAAGAACTTACGATCTATCCGGCTGTGGAGCATATAGGGGACAAGGATATGGTTTCCTTCCTGGATTATTTTCCGGAGGAAAGAACCATAATCTTTCTGGATGAACCAAACCGACTGACTGAGAAAGGCGGGGCTGTAGAAGAAGAGTACAGACAGAGCCGTATGCACAGAGAGGAAAAAGGCAGCCGGAATCAGCCGGAAAACTGGCTTTGTTCTTTTGAACAGCTTCAAAAAGAACTGAATAAACGCAACTGTATTTCTGTATGTGCGCTGGAACCGAAACAGGCAGGCTGGAAAGTGCGGGAGAAATTTTACCTGGAGGTAAAATCAATCAGCGCTTATAACAACAGTTTTGAACTTCTGGTAAAAGATCTTCATCAGTATAAGAAACAGGGATACAGGATCGTGTTGCTTTCCGGTTCCCGCACAAGGGCCGAGAGGCTGGCAAAGGATCTTCAGGAAGAGGGACTGGCAGCCTTTTATGGACAAGATTATGACAGGGAGATCTGTCCGGGCGAGATCATGGTGGTTTATGGCCATGCAAAGAAGGGCTTTGAATACCCGTTGATCAAGTTTGCGGTAATGACAGAATCTGACATTTTTGGACAGGAACAGAAAAAAAAGAAGAAAAAAAATTACAGTGGAAGCCGTATTCAGGATTTTGCGGAGCTTTCTATCGGCGATTTTGTTGTCCATGAAAAGCATGGTCTTGGTATTTACCGAGGAATTGAAAAAGTTGAAGTAGACAGGATCGTTAAAGATTATATTAAAATTGAATACAGAGGCGGAAGCAATCTCTATATTCCTGCTACTCAGCTTGACTGTCTGCAGAAATATTCAGGGGCAGATGCTTCAAAGGCTCCGAAGCTGAACAAACTTGGTACTCAGGAGTGGAATAAAACAAAGAGCAAGGTTCGTGGGGCAGTTAAAAATATTGCAAAAGAACTGGTAGAGCTTTATGCAGTGCGTCAGGAAAAGGAAGGATATGTCTGTGGTCCTGATACTGTATGGCAGAGAGAATTTGAAGAAATGTTTCCATATGAAGAGACAGAGGATCAGCTCAGTGCTATTGAGGATGCCAAACGTGATATGGAGAGTACCAGGATTATGGACCGGCTTATCTGCGGGGATGTGGGATACGGCAAAACAGAAGTGGCGCTGCGTGCCGCATTTAAGGAAGTACAGGAGAGCAGACAGGTAGCTTATCTTGCACCTACAACGATCCTTGCGCAGCAGATTTATAATACCTTTGTGCAGAGGATGAAGGAATTTCCGGTACGTGTGGAACTGTTGTGCAGATTCCGGACCCCGGCACAACAGAAGAAGGCAATCGAAGATCTGAAAAAAGGTCAGGTGGATGTGATCATTGGAACGCACAGAATCCTTTCCAAAGACGTACAGTTCAAAAATCTTGGCCTGTTGATCGTTGATGAGGAACAGCGGTTTGGAGTTACGCATAAGGAAAAAATCAAGCAGTTAAAGAAGGATGTGGATGTCCTTACACTGACTGCAACGCCCATTCCCCGTACTCTTCATATGAGCCTGATCGGAATCCGGGATATGAGTGTCCTGGAGGAGCCTCCTATGGACAGAATGCCGATCCAGACATATGTTATGGAATATGATGAAGAGACAGTCCGAGAGGCTATCAACAGGGAATTGCGCAGAGGCGGACAGGTTTATTATGTTTATAATCGAGTGACGGATATTGCAGATGTTGCCCTGCGTATTGCGAAGCTGGTGCCGGACGCAAGGGTGGATTTTGCTCATGGCCAGATGAGTGAGAGGGAACTGGAGAATGTGATGTATTCCTTTGTAAACGGGGATATTGATGTGCTGGTTTCCACCACGATCATTGAGACAGGGCTGGATATTTCCAATGTAAATACTATGATTATTCATGATTCAGACAGATACGGGCTTTCTCAGCTTTATCAGCTTCGGGGAAGGATCGGGCGTTCCAACAGAACTGCCTATGCGTTTCTGATGTACAGAAAGAATGTGATGTTGAAGGAGACGGCTGAGAAGCGTCTGGCTGCGATCCGCGAGTATACGGATCTGGGAAGCGGATTTAAGATTGCAATGAGAGATCTGGAACTTCGAGGTGCCGGAAATCTGCTGGGTGCGCAGCAACATGGACATATGAATGCGGTTGGATATGATCTTTATTGTAAGATGCTCAATGAAGCAGTGAAAGAGGCGAAGGGTATTCATACAATGGAGGATTTCGAGACATCGGTTGATCTGAATGTTGATGCGTATATTCCTGATTCCTACATCAGTAATGAATTTCAGAAGCTGGATATTTATAAAAGAATTGCGGGGATTGAGACACAACAGGATTATGATGATATGCTGGAAGAACTTCTGGACCGTTTCGGAGAACCCGGAAAGGCAGTGCTGAATCTTCTGGCGATTGCGAAGTTAAAGGCGATTGCTCATCAGGGGTACGTAACGGAAATAAAGCAGACTGGAAAAACAGTCCGGTTTACCCTTTATGAGAAAGCAAGGCTGAATACAGAAGGCTTTCCGGCTCTTATGCAGAAATACAGAAGAGGTCTGCAGTTTAAGAATGAGCAGGAACCGAAATTTATCCTGGAACCACAGGGGAATCTGATCCTGGCATTGACGGAATTTGCAGAGGAACTTAAGAGCATGGCGGAAAATATGTGAAATATACTACATATTTTTCGATTTGCCTTGCCCTTCGCAGGAAAAAAGTTTATACTCTAATAACAGTACATTCTGGGAAAGTGGTATGGAAGAAAGACCAGATTGATAATATGGAGGAAGAAATGAAAAAAATGGTAAAGAGAACAGCCGTTGTGACACTGGCAGGTGTGATGTCAGTTGGTATGCTTTCCGGCTGTGGAAGTAAAACATTAGATGGAACAAAGACAGTGGCTACTGTTGACGGAACAGATATTCCGCTTGGAGTTGTAAGTCTTTATGCCCGCGAACAACAACAGCAGACAACAACCATGTATTTAAATTATATGGGAAGTGCAGATAATATCTGGGATCAGACAGCAGGTGATGATTCAGATGAGACTTATGGTGATCAGGCAGTGACAAGCAGTCTGGAGTCTGTTGAGAAGATGTATATTCTCAAAGAGAAGGCTGCGGATTATAACGTAGAGCTTACAGATGATGATGAAGCAGCGATCGCAGATGCAGCATCACAGTTTATGGCTGCAAACAGTGAAGAGACAATTAAGGAACTTGCGGTAACGGAAGATCAGGTAAAAACACTTCTGGAGCTTCAGACAATTCAGAAGAAGATGTATGATCCGGTTGTAGCAGAAGGAAAGATCACAGTTTCTGATGATGAAGCGAATCAGACAACCTTCACTTATGTAAGTATCTCTACAAGCGGTGATGATATAACTGATGAGGAGAAAAAGACTAAGAAAGAACAGGCTCAGGAGATTCTGGATAAGATGAAAGAGGATCCTACAGCAGACATGAGTGAGATTGCCAAAGGTGTAGATGACAGTTATTCTGCAGTACAGGGTAATTTTACAACAAAAGAGAGCGAAGACGAGGATGAAGATTCCGGCAGCGAGGCATATCCGGATGAGGTTCTGAAGGTTCTGAGAGGACTGAAGGATGGAGAAGTTGCAGACAATATTATTGAGACTGACACAGGATACTATGTAGTAAGACTTGACAAGATCAATGATGAAGATGCCACAGCTTCCAAGCGAGAATCTCTTCAGAATTCCAAAGAAAGTACCTATTTTACAGATACAACTGCTAAATGGCTGGATGAGGCAGATGTAAAGGTAGTTAAGAAAGTCATTAAGACACTTAAGATCACTGACAAACATACCTTCATGGCACCGACTCCTACCCCGGTTCCGGAAACACCGACACCTGAAGTGACAGAAGAGGCAACTCCAACACCGGAAACAGAGAAAGTTACAGAAACACCTGCAGCAGAAGATACAGATGTGACTGAGACACCTGCGGCAGAGGAAGAAGCAGCAGAAACTACTGAAACACCGGAAGCAACACCGACAGAAGCAGCTAAATAAGAAAATCCGAACTGTCAGTAGCCTGCTGATAGGAATTGAGTATTGTAAATTAAAACAGCTATGATGAAAACCTGAGTGTTTTCACATAGCTGTTTTTAAGTTTAAATAAATCCGAAATCATTCTCCTAAATATGCAAAAATAACACATATAAATAGAGATATGATAATACGTTATTTTGTATGTTCTGCTAAATGAGATGGAAATGCTTCAAAGCATTGGCAATTCCGTTGTCCTCTATATCGGTTGTCTGGTAAGTGCAGTGAGGCAGGATCAGGGGATCCGAGTCGCCCATTGCGATGCTGTTTCCGGCGAACTGCAGCATAAGAAGATCGTTCGTGCTGTCGCCGAATGCATAGGTGTCTTTGACCGGAACCCCAAGGCGGTCTGCCAGAAACCGGATTCCGGTTGCTTTGCTGAGATTTTTCTGAGTCAGTTCCCAGGCCTTGTCTTCATGTATGAAACACAGAAAATGTTCATCTGCAAATTTGCGGAAAGTTTCCATATCAGAATCAGCAGACGGAAAAGCCAGAAACTTGTCAAATGTAAAATGGTTGTATGTTTCGGGCGGGTAGAGAGCCAGATCTTCCACTATAACTTCTGCTTTCAGCTTCTGAACAGTTTCAGGAACAGCACATGAACTGCTGTCATATAAAATCTTATCCGGGCGTTCAAAAAACGCAGGAATTCTGCATTCCCGCAGTAATTCTGTTGTTTTACGGCAAAGCGGATTTGGAATAGAACTGGAAAACAAAAGCTCTTCATTCATATAAATCTGGCTGCCGCATCCGCATACATAGCCGTCGAATCCCATTTCTTTAATGATTTCCGGAATCATTGTATAGGTACGTCCGGAATTGATGAAAAGGAGATGACCATTATAGCGGGCTTCTTTTAAAGCCTGTTTCGCACTGTCCGGAACTGTCCATGGGTAAGGGGTTAACAGGGTTTTGTCAATGTCAAAAAATAAGAGTTTACGATTATTCTCCATCAGATGTCTCCTCTGTCTCAGTATCTGTATTGTCATAAAATTCGTCATCAGAAGGATTTTCATTTCCTGTATGTACGCGGATTCCGTTCAGTTCAACTTCGCCTTCCATTGGAATCACAAGGCACTTGCGTCCGTCAATTACGCGTGTTTCCACAAGATCGGCACGTTCAGGATCTACGTGGACTACAACATCCGGGGTTTTGATCTCGAATCTTTTTGTATTGGTGATGTTGGAAGCAACCAGAGAGGATTTTTCCCCGGCTGTGATCTCGTATTGTTCATCAAATGACTGTAGTTTTTCATCTTCTACGCCGCATTCTTCAAAGAGGCGTTTTACCTCAGATTTGGTCAGAACTACAGGTTCCGGCTCATCCTTCTGTGATTCGATCAGGTCGTTTAATTTCTCGTGAATGCTTAATACAGTGTCATATCTGCAGTCGTCGCCCAGAGTATCTTCAACCAGTGCGTTAAAGGAATCACGCTGTCCTCCTGCAGAAAGAGGTGCTGTACATCCAAGCAGTTCATCGATAAAAATATCCCGAAGCTCGTTTGCATTTTTACTATAATAAAGGACACCATGGATGTCAGTGCTGCGGTCGTTAAACTGCGGGAAAAGGAAAGCAACATCCGGAAGTTCCACGATCCAGTCGCGGATACGGTCCTGGATGCTGTTGGTTTCGGCATTGTAGCAAAGACCTGCCTTAGAGAGTTTTACAGGACAGATACAGCACATGATGTGCTCATAAATCTCATCAGATGCATCAAACATTTCTGCACCGTCGGAAGACTTTCCGGGGATATCATATACTCCATGGATCAGGATGATGTAGTAGTTTTCGGGATAATCATAGTTTTCAATGATCTTATCGTAGAAACTTTCTACCAGTGCATCATCTGTCAGTTTGCTTTCTCTCAGTTTCATAAGAAAATGTTGAGTTCCGCCCTCAGTTTCCTGCTCGAGAGGAAATTCCATGTTCATCAGATTTTTTCCTATTGTTCCGGAAAGGGATTTGCGGAAAATTTCAAAGTATTTGAACATTTCTTCTTCTGATAAAGAGAGAAATGCTTCTTTCAGTTCGGTTTTTTTATTCTTTTCTCCGTCAACGTAACATCCGCAGATGCGGGTGAGAGAACAGTTCTCGGGAGTGAACTGTTTCTTGATTTCAGAAATTTCTTTTTTGTTCATATAGTTTATACCTCATGTTAGTCTGTTCTTTATTATAGACTAGTTGTGATGCAGGGGCAAGGAAAATTGCCTGAAAATTATGGGAAATACAGGTGAGTTTTGGTAGATGTAGTGCTATAATATAGGAAGATATTGTTGCCTGACTGTGTTGCTGAGAACGTGGTGGACAGTAATGTTGCTTTGACAGTGATGAAAATAAATACAGGAGGATATGAGACATGAATGAAACAATAAAAAATCTTTTGGAGCGAAGAAGTGTACGTGGTTATAAAGAAGATCTGGTGCCGGAAGAAGTGTTGAATGAAATTCTTGAAGCAGGGGAATACTCACCAAGCGGAATGGGACAACAGGGTACACTTATGGTAGTAACACAGAATCCGGAACTTGTTGCGAAGCTTTCTAAAATGAATGCGGATGTGATGGGGACTGAGAGTGATCCGTTCTATGGGGCACCGACAGTTGTTGTGGTCTTTGCAGACAGTAATATGCCTACATGTGTGGAAAATGGAAGTCTGGTTATGGGAAATCTGATGAATGCTGCTCATGCCCTTGGGGTTGATTCCTGCTGGATTCATCGTGCAAGAGAGGTGTTTGCTTCTGAAGAAGGAAAGGCATTGAAGGCAGAGTGGGGTGTGCCGGAGTCTTATGTTGGAATTGGTCATTGTGTGCTTGGTTATCGCTCCGGGGAATATCCGAAAGCGAAAGCGAGAAAAGACGGATTTGTGATCAGGGTGTGATTGTAGTGTGGCGGCAGAGTGATTCCTGAAACAGGATGGCAGGAAAGATGTGAGAATGTTCGGGAAATCAAGTTGCCGGCACAGTAGCTGTGAGAGAGGGTTGCTGTTGAGTATATTTGATTTTAAGAGAAAGAAGTACAGAACGTTTCTGCAGGATTCTGAGACAGGTGAGGAGATTGCTGAGGAGTATGAGAAAGGCCGGGGAGTCTGGAAAAAGCATGATGTTCAGGATGGGAAGGGTTCGGAGATGAGAGAGAATCTGATAAGGAAGCATTATTGGTTTTCGGGGAGAGTGCAGGGAGTTGGATTTCGCTATCGGGCCTGTTATATTGCCAGTTCTCTGGGGGTTACCGGTTGGGTGAGAAATAACTGGGATGACCGCGTGGAGATGGAGGCGCAGGGGAGCAGGGAGCTGCTTGCGCAGATGGTGGAGATGTTGGGGAGACAGAGGTTTATTGAGATTGAGGGGATTGAGGAGAGGGTGATTCCGGTGGAGGTTGAGAGTGGGTTTTATTCTAGATGAAAGGGACGCAAGCTCAAATCATTCTCTTCGGCTTGGCTTCGGGTCTTAAGAAAAACTAAGCCCGGGAAGATCAGCTAAGAGGGACGCAAGCTCAAATCATTCTCTTCGGCTCGGTTTCGGGCCTTAAGAAAAGC
>OKXB01001109.1_pt1 | contig 28676 bp, 20 predicted proteins | sample 1601731 | NCBI WGS metagenome assembly OKXB01 (sample SAMN04414077, study PRJEB24778) | human gut metagenome | material: faecal | host: Homo sapiens
GCGGTACTTTGTGTAAGATTGGCAGTCCATTATTAAGTTTTTTATTATGTTCCCTTTGTACACCGTTGCAAAACATTAAGTATATTACTACCATTTATTTTATATTCGTTTTGTGAAAGATTCTGCGGTAATACCGCTTCTGTCATTTTCTTGCTCTTAAATCTCTTTACCTCATTTACTTTATCTTTATCATTCACCCGCTTTCCAAGGTATACTTCTTCTACGTCTCTGCAAAAAAATACCAGTTCATATGCATGCGTTTCACAATATTTTTTATATCTTCAAATAATTTTTTTGTTTCATAATTTGTATCATAATCGTCCAAATCTATAAAATAAATTACCGTTGTATCTTCTGGATAAGCTTTGATATATTTCCCTATTTCTTTCTGTTTCTTCGGTGAAGCATACATTGATTTTGACTCTAAAAAAATAGGTTTATAACTGATTTTTGGATCATTCACATAAAATCTATGAATTGTTTCATTAATATATTGGTAATCCGTTCTCGCTTTGGAGTTAGTCTCTACGCAAAGAAGTATCTGTCTACTCATCATCACCTCCAAGTATTCCAAGAAAATCCGAAGCATCTACATTGAATGGTGAATCTTCGATAAAGCCATTTCTATAAGCACGTGCGGGTGTCTGATTTCCATTATTTGCCCAAGTGTGAACCGTATTAATACTTGAAATAAAATTAATAGATTCTTTGTTACGTTTGAGCAAACTCATCGGTGATAAGTTATGTGCCGTAAAGCAAAGCTGTCCATTTCCATAAAGAATAAAATACTCAATCAATTTATCCAGATATACATCGTTTATATTTGCATCCAATTCATCAATAAATGTAATCTGTCCATCCGCAGACATATCCAGATACTCAAAAAGTTCCATAATCTTTTTTATACCACGGCTCTCAAATTCCTGGTCAAGAGTATAATCTTTATAAATCATTCGTAAATTATACTTATAAAATTGATCATAATCTTTTTTTTCAATGGCAATATCACATAATTCCGGTTTAAAAATCTGAACGAATGCACACATACGTGAGATTTTTTTTTCAAATTTTTCAAACTTATTTTTTAAAATAAGATTCGCACTGATCTGACCACTGTTCCCCCAGTCCGTTAAATGATAATATAATTTATCTTCCCCCTTTCCGGCTTCTGTTAATGCGAGTGTTTTTATTTCTTCACGTAAAAAATAATTCTTATGGTCATCCGCTTCATCAATACTTACATTCAATGACAAACCAAACAAAATCAATAATGAAATATAGTACATTTCATCATTTTGCCTGTATTTTTCTTTTAAATCTTTCATTGTAAAAATACTTACCGCCAATGTCTGCATTCCAAGCAGATTTAAGCTTTTTTCCTTTATCTCATGGAACATTTCATCATTTCCTAATTGCAATAGTACGCCATCCGCCGTCTCAAATACCAGATTATAACTGTTTTTGGTATAATTTCCCTTTTTTTGTTCTAACTTTTCACTCAAAATATGACATCTGTTGTCTATTCCAATTTCAAATGATATGGTATATTTTAAAATATTTTTTTTACCCCCAAAATCTGTATAAACTTCACACTCAATAAATCCTGAATGCGTTTTCTTATTGATCGTTTCCACTAATATCTTCTGATCATCACTATCGATCAGATAATTTTTATCCGTCAAAAAGTTCTGCAAAATTTTCACTGCCGTTATAATTGCTGTTTTCCCCGAACCATTTTCCCCATAAATAGCCTTTATTCTATATTTCTCTGGATCAAAATCACTGTTATTAATTGTCTTTTTGTAAAAATTCAATTCAATTGGGACTTCAATGTTTTTTATTCCTGATATTTTCAAACTTAATAAATAAAATAATGGTTTCATTTCTTTGTCACCTCCATGATTTCATCATAACACAGAAAAAGGTAAAAGAAAATACATTTTGTATTTTCTTTTACCTTTTATTATTTCCGCTTGAAAGCTTTCTAGTCAAAAAATTTTATGGTATCTTCTTCAACTCTTATTAGTAAAAAAAAATAGAACTTATTAATGCAACAAACAAATTATCTCCAGAACAATTAGATAATCTTCTTATATTTTTAAATTCCTTAAACGCAAAAAAGCAGTAAATTCCACCATTCTGGAACTTACTGCTTTCCTTTTCCTGTTTATTTTTCAAACTTTTCTATGATGCATGTATGTTGCTTGGAATCTTTCGCATAATTAATTCCAACAAGTATCAGATTTCCATGATAATCTTTCAATCCATGCTTTCATATATTAATTTAAAACTTCCTTATTCGGAATCGAAACCATTTTATCCATCCAATGATAACTCAGATATCCCAAATAAACAAGAAACAGAATCTTTTCTCTCAATGAAAAAACAGCCCTTGCGGACTGTTTTTTCGAGGAGTTTAGTTATGAAAATGTTAATCTATATAAAGGAAAATTGGCATTTTTAGTAAGCACCATTCTGAATGCTTACATCAACAAGTGCTTGTCTGTTGTTCTCTTGTTGATAATAGTAATATACAAAATAAATGTGTACGAATTATGTCGGTTTTCGAAAACATTTCTAAAATTCCAAATAAATTATTTTATAATTCGTTAATATTTTATTTGTTTCTGTTTAGATTTTTTTGTATGATTATAGTCTGCCCGGTATTTTTCCTTTTATACATAACATTTCCATTTTTTATTTATCACATCTGCCTCTGCTCCAGCAGATATTTGCTCAGTCCGATCATTTTCTGATCTTCTGCACTGTTATAAAATTGTACCGTTCCCGGCGTCACAGCATCCGAAACCATGTCATACTCTTTTAATTTATGAAGCGTCTCTCTGGCAGTTCCTGCACCGCCATCAAAAACCGCTACTCCCTGGCCGAGTACCTTCTGAATGGTTTCCCTCACCAATGGGTAATGCGTACAGCCAAGAACAACTGCATCCACTTTTCTTTCCTGATATGGTGCAAACAGATTTTTTAAGAAATGTTCCAGTGCTTCCCCGGAAAGTTCTCCGCGCTCTACGAATTCCACAAGCCCCGGACATGGCAGTGATATGATCTCCGCCTGATCCTGAAATTTCTGCATAAGGTTATGGAACTTTTTTTCCCGCAATGTCATAGGCGTTGCCATGACAAGCACCCTTGAATTTTCTTTTACAGACACTGCCGGTTTTAATGCCGGCTCAATTCCGATGACCGGGATCTCTTTCTGGTATCTTTCCCTTAAAATGTGAATCGCTGCGCTTGTCGCCGTGTTGCATGCGACAACCAGTGCTTTTACATTCCGCGACCTTAAGTACTCTGCATCTGCCAGTGTGAGTTTCCGCACTTCCTCTAAGGTCTTTGTTCCATAGGGCGCATTTTTTGAATCCCCATAAAATATAAAATTTTCATTTGGCATCAATGCCACCAATTCCCGAAGTACGCTGATTCCACCAACACCGGAATCAAATACTCCAATTGGTCTCTGCATTTCGTCCATATTACGATTTCCCGCTTTCTTTTCTTCTATTTTGCAAACACCGCGATCTGTTCTTTCCTCGTACTGATTACTATTCCAACAAGGCACCTGCTCGAAATCTGCTTTTTACTTACCTGCTTCAGTTGTGCCTATTACCTATGATAACATTCATTCTGTCCACACAGCCCTGCTTCCCTTATCTGTGCGGCTGACGACGAGTTTACGGTCAATCTGTTCTTTCAGTTCCGTCACATGGGAGATGATGCCCACCATGCGGCTGTCACCGGCAAGTTCCCCAAGCACTTCGATTGCCTGCTGTCTCGACTGCGCATCCAGAGAGCCAAATCCCTCATCAATAAACATCATATCCGGGTGAATTGCCCCGGCGCTCCGCTCCACGATATCGGACAATCCAAGTGCCATCGCAAGTGCTGCCAGAAAAGATTCCCCGCCGGACAGTGTTTTCACATCGCGCTCGCTATCCGTCACAAGACTGTAAACAGAAAGATCCAGTCCCTCGTTTGTCTTTCTTCCCGTATTCGCCTCTTCCTTTAACTTAAGGATAAACTGATGATTGCTCATCGTCAAGAGCCGCTTGTTCGCTTCATGGATGATCTGTTTAAAATACTGCCTCTGGATATAAGTTTCAAAATCGATTTTTGCAGAACCGGAAAGTCTTCCGTTCGCTGTCTTAGACAGACTTTTGATGACCTGATCTTCGCTCTCCATTTTTTTTCCCTTTTCCAGATAGACGGCACAATTCTGCAGCACTGCCCTGTCATTTTCATATGCTGTGTGCAGCTCCATATACGTTTTTTCCGCCTCTTTTAATGCCTGTTTTTCTACTTTCAGCCGCTCATTTAATTCTGTCGTATCAGTATATGTTTTTCCGCTGACCTGTTTCTCCAAAAGTTTCTGCTCACTCTGCTGTCTTAAGCACTGAGACTCATACTCTTTCTCTTCCCGCTCCAGTTTTGATCTGCTCCGCTCCGGCAGGATCGCAAGGTGATATGTTTCTTCAGAAACAAACCCGGATTTTTCCAAAAGTTTTGCATATTCTTTTTCCGTTTTTACTGCAAGCTTTTTTGCCGTTTTCTGATTCTCTTCCTCTGCGAGCTTCTGTCCTTTTAACGTGTTCATCGCTTCTGCCAGCTCCGACACTTTTTGCCGTTTCCTCTCTATCTCCTGCTCTGCCGCCGCCAATGCTTTCTGCATTGCGGCATACTGTTTTTTTGCTTCGGCAAAAGATGGATACACAAGCTTCTCACGGATCTGTTCCGCTATTTTCTGCAGACTGACATAGTTTTGCTCTGCTTCTTTTCTCTGCTGTTTTGCAATCGTCTGTGCCAGTACAAAATCAGCTTCCTCTTTCTCGACTGCCTGCGCAAGCTTCTGTTTTTCTGTTTTCTCTGCCTCAAAAGCAGCATACGCCAGATCGCGCTTTTCTTCCGCAGCAGCCCTTGTCTTTTTTGCCTGCTCCACTTCCAGTTCTGTCACCGCATGGTCAGAAAGCTTCGCCGGATCCGGATGAACCGTTGAACCGCAGACCGGGCATGGACAGCCCGCGCTCAGATTTTCTGCCAGGATCCCTGCCTGCTCCTTTAAAAAGGCTTCATACATGTGTTCATAATGCTTTGCCGACTCCGAAGCGCCGAGAGATGTCTGCTCCCAGTTTTTCTTCGTTTGCTCCACAACCTGCTCCTGCTGCTTCTGCTGTTCTTTTAATGCAGCAATCCCAGCCTCTTTCTTATGGAATGACTCCTCTGATGTTTTCCCGAGGTCTTCCCACACCTTTTTGGTCTGCTGCTCCTCTGACCGCGCATTCTGCAGTGCCTCATAAGACGGGAATGACTGCTCTAACGCAAGCATTTTTTTCTGGATGTCTGCCGCTTCTCTTTTCTGTTTTGCCTCCGACTCCTGCAACTGTGTCTTTAATGATTCGAACATCTCCTGATCGTTTGCCAGTGTTTCTGTCATTTTTGCGATCGCCTGTGCCGACTGCTCCACTTCCTGCTGCTGTCTGAGATTCTGCTGCTCTGCCACAAGCACTTTATCTGCTTTCCGTGCATTTTCGATCTGCTGTCTGCGCTCTTTCGATTCCGCCTGCCTTGCTTCCAGCTCTTTTCCAGTCTGCCTGATTTTTTCCAGGGAACGAAAAAGTTTGTTGATCTCCTCATACTTTGTAATCTTTTTATTCAGTTCCTCCACATTTGCCCTGCGGAGATTCTGCTCTTTTAACGCATCCTTTAATCGTTCCCGCAAACGCTCCACAAGTTCATCCAGCGGTAATTCTTCACTTTCAGGAAGCGGAATGATCCTGCTTTTCTCCTGCTCAAATGCCCGGTCGTTCTCCTGTATGCGCTCATCCATCTCCATGGATTTTCTTCTGAGATTTTCCTGGATCTTCCAATAGATGTCCGTCCTGAATAATTTGGAAAAGATCATTTTCCGCTCGTCCGACTTTGTATACAAAAGCTTTAAAAAATCTCCCTGTGCGATCATCACGATCTGCGAAAACTGGTCTGCGGTAAGCCCCAGTATTTCAATAATTTTTGCATCGGTAGCATTTTTCTTTTCCGGGAAAACAGTTCCATCCGGCAGGGTGAGTTCGACACTGTGTGGTACTTTCTGCTCCCTGATTTTGCCGTTTTTCAGTGTTTTCGTAATCTTATAGTCCGGGTTTCTGCGCACGCGGTATGTCTGTCCCCGGTATAAAAATTCCAGTTCCACATAGGTTTCCGTCTCCGGTCTGGCATACTGGCTGCGCATCATGTTTCCGTTTCGCTCACCGCCGCTGGTCTGATTGTAAAGTGCGTAAGTGATCGCATCAAAAATGGTTGTTTTTCCTGCCCCGGTATCTCCTGTGATCAGAAAAATCCCCTGCTGCTGCCCGGTAAAATCAATGACATTTTTTCCCGCATACGACCCAAATGCCGACATGGTAAGCTTCAAAGGCTTCATTCTACCACCTCCTTTTCCCCGTTTATCACAGTGCGGATCACATTGTCCTCATCCTCTGTCATCGCCCTTCCGTTCATCTCCTGAAAAAAGGTCACAAACGCATCATAAGGATCGAGGCTCTCCGCTTCCTCTTCCGAAAACTCCAGAATCTTCCTTGTCCGCTCATTGTCTATTTTTATCTCCAAAATATGGTCATAGACCTGCTCTAACTTTTCTTTCGGCTGGTACGCTTCCACCTCATCCGTCAATGTAATGCTCACATAATCGTGACAGTTGTCCTCTGCCACTGCATTTAAAATTTCATCCAGATGCCCGATCATTTTGCGCACCCTGCGCATCGGCATAAGGGGCAGTTCTGTGATATGCGGCTCGCTTCCTTTTTCCAAAAGTTCCACCATCGTCACGGTCTTTTCATCGCCTGCCTCGCTCACGGAATACTGTAACGGTGTTCCACAGTAACGGTTCTGCACACGCCCTATTTTCTGTTTTCTGTGAATGTGTCCAAGTGCTGCATAATCAAACGGTTCCAACACCGCTGTATCCACATTTTCAATCCCTCCAACCATGCGGATCTCGGAGTCTGACGTCTCCGGCTCCCTGCCCGCAGCAGTATAAAACTGATGGCTTACGAGGATATTGCGCTTTGCAGTGTCGATATTCTCCCGCTCTATGACAAGCCGGACAGCCTCATTATAAGTCGTGATATCGCTATCGTTCAGATTTCTCACATAGGAAGGCTTCACAAAAGGAAGCAGATAAATGCATACCTCGCCGTATGCATCAAAAAAACTCACTTTTCTGATGGTCTCCTCCCGGGTAAGCGGCGGCATTCCTGCGATCATTACCCTGTGTTTTGCCAATATGTCACTCGCAAAATCAATCCGTTTCGCACTGTCGTGATTCCCTGCAATGATGCAGACTGTCACTTCCGGCTCCAGATCGTTCAGTGCTGTCAGAAACTCATCAAACACTGACACTGCCTCCGCAGACGGCACCGGCGTATCATAGATATCCCCTGCAATGAGAACCGCATCCGGCTTCTCGCGTTCTGCCAACGCCACGATTTTCCCTAATATATCCCGCTGTTCTGCGATCATATTGTAATGATGCAGCTGCTTTCCAATATGCAGATCCGACAAATGAAAGAATTTCATGTTCCTCTCCTTTTGCTCTAAGCTGACGTTTCCTATTACAGAAAAAGCCACAACAGACAACTGTTTCCATTGTCTGCCATGGCAGTCTGTTATTTCAAAAATCCGTTGATGATCTGTTCCTCGGCTTCTTTTTCCGTAAGTCCAAGTGTCATAAGTTTGATCAGCTGCTCGCCTGCAATTTTACCGATAGCTGCCTCATGAATGAGGTTTGCGTCAATATTATTGGCGGTAAGCTGTGGGCTTGCTGTCACGCATCCATGATCCATAATGATCGCATCGCACTCACTGTGACCTGCACAGGCTGCGTTTCCGTTCATAATAGAGAAGAATTCCTGTCGGGATTCTCCCTTTGCCACCGAACGTGACACCAGATTACAGCTGCAGTCTTTTCCGTTCATATCGATTGCAAAATCTGTCTTGGCATACTGTTTTCCGTGTGTCATGATCTTCTCATGCACTTCTAAGGAAGCTCCGTCTGCAAGATCTCCTTTGGTGATACGGACTGTGGAGTCGATTCCCTTGATCTGGGTTGTCTCCATCTCCATGTGTGCGCCCTCTTTTAAATGCACGATGGTCTGGGGATTCATGACATTCTCACCATTTCCATCTCCCTCACCGTAGTGGCGTTCAATGTATTTTACTTTTGCATTTTTCTCCAGATAAAATGTGTGGATTCCCTCATGCTTGGAAGTGTCCACGCCACAGTTGTGGATTCCGCATCCCGCAACGATCGTGACATCTGCGCCCTCCCCAATGTAAAAATCATTGTATACACATTCCTGCAATCCGCTCTCGCTCAAAACGACCGGAATATGAACGCTCTCATTGACCGTTCCCGGTTTGATAATGATGTCAATTCCGTCCTTGTCCTCTTTTGTGACAATATCAATATTGGCGGTGGTGTTTCGTGCAGCCTTTTTTCCATTAGCACGGATATTATAGGCACCTTCCGGAACCTCATGAAGTCCCGCCACCTGTTCTAATAAATTTTTCTGTACTAAATCCATGTTTCTTCCTCATTCTCCTGCTGCTGTTTTCTGTCGATCATCATCCTTTCAGCAGCTCTCTCACTACAAATCTGTTCTGCCAGTGCGGCTATGCTTTATCGATCAACGTCTGGCAGGTCTGTGCCGTATTCAGAAGTTCCGGAAGCACTTCCGCTTTGGTTCCGGTCTTGCGCACCTGTCCGTCTGCAATGACGATGATCTTGTCCGCAATGTCAAGGATCCGTTCCTGATGGGATATGATCAGAATCGTTCCGTTGATCTCATCTCTCATTTTTTCAAATACTTTGATCAGGCTGTTAAAACTCCAGAGGTCGATCCCTGCCTCCGGCTCATCAAAAATAGAAAGCTTCGTTCCCCTTGCAGTGATCATTGCGATCTCGATCCTTTTCAGCTCACCGCCGGAAAGACTTCCGTTGATCTCACGGTCAATGTATTCTCTCGCACACAGACCTACCTCCGATAAAATATCGCAGATCTCATTCACACTCATCTCTTTGCCTGCAGCGATCGTGATGAGGTCTTTTACGGTCAGCCCTTTAAAATGAACCGGCTGCTGGAATGCAAAACTGATTCCTTTTCTGGCGCGCTCCGTAATGTTTAAACCGGTGATATCCTCTCCATCTAAAAGAATCTGACCACTTGTCGGACGGATGATTCCTGCGATCATCTTGGCAAGTGTGGATTTTCCACCGCCGTTTGGTCCTGTGATCGCCACAAAATGATCGTCAATGGTGACACTGACATTTTTCAAAATCTCTTTATTCTCGTTGTTATCATCTACTTCATAGGTGATATTTCTTAACTCTAACATAAATCCTCCACTGTGCAGCCGATAAGCCACAGTATTTTTTGCAATTGCGATCCTGTTACTTTATAACGCTTCTTGGATACTTTACCATGATGGCATTTAACATGTCCTCATCCGGCTCAAACTCATATCTTGTGATACCGTTTTCGCCCTTGCAGACTGCCTCATAAAGTTTTGCACCTGCATTGCCGGACGCAATGTTTTTCACTGTAACCGATCTGTCATTCTCATACTTGTAAATGCTGCGGTCACCCTTCGGGGCAATGGTCAGCACATCATCCATACTAAGATAGGCAATTTTCTTTCTCTTTGCTTTATTCCTGATCTTCGCAAATCTCAGGTCGCCATCATAATATGTATACTCATACTCCACTTCACTGCGAAATGCAAACAGATACCAGATCACACCAAAGATGATCGTCGGCACCAGAAACATAACCGGTGATACAAACATACTAAGTACTAAACAAAGACAGGTTAAAACAAAAAATGCGATCATTCCTGCCTTATGTCCACCTGTTGTTTTTTTCGGAACAATAACTAATTTTTCCTGCATAATCATTTCCTCCAAACAAAATTTCGTAATGATAATTATATACGCTTTTTTCCCTCTGTACAACTTCTTTTTTATCATGTAAAATAAGATAATAGAAATTTTCGTATTTTTTCGTTCAGGAGGAAAAAAAGAATGATCACATATCAGTATACCCAGAAAGACTGGACAACATTCAAAGAAGGGATCAAACGTGAGTGGGCAGTCACCAATGGCATTGGCGGATACGCAGGAAGCTCGATGATCGGCGCACACAGCCGTACACACCAGGGGTACCTGATTGCCAGCCTCCATGCACCAATTGAGCGCTATCTCGTTTTTTCCAAGATCAACGAAACAGCCACTGTCGGAACCAGCACGGTTTCCTTTGAGACTTCCCAGCACTGTGCTTCCGGAAAAACGGTTTACACAGAGGGACAGAAGTTTCTCACTTCCTTTATCTATGACGGAAGCGTGCACTACACCTATGAGACAGACAATTTTTCTTTTGAAAAGCACATCACATTAAAAAGGAACGCCAATGTCTGCGCAGTCGCCTATGAACTGACCGCCGGGGACAGCGACTGTACCTTTACGCTCACACCGCTTTTCAACTACCGCGAGCACAGTGAGAGCAGCACCCCGGACACTTTAAAATTTGAGACATTTACAGAAGACAGGACATTTTATCTTGTTCCGGAAAAAAATAAAGATATTGCCATTCGTTTTCAGACAAGTGAAGGAACTTTTTCCGAACGCGAAACTGTTTATGACATCGACATGCAGTTACAGATTGAAGTGGATCTTGAGACAGATGGGCTTGACTGCCATTACTGTCCGGTTGACCTGTCCATTGCAGTTCCTGCCAACACAACCAAAAAAGTTTCCATCCTGTGCAGTATCGGTGACGTGAACGAGCGTCCTGCCCCTGTGTCTGGTACGGAAGCATTTTCCATTTTAGAGGAAAATGCCCGCTGCCATGCAGAACTTTTTGAAAAAGCCGGATACCACGACTCGTTTGCCAACCAGCTGGTGCTTGCCAGCGACCAGTTTCTGACTTACCGCGAGTCCACGAAAATGATGACCGTTCTCGCCGGACTTCCGTGGTTTACTGACTGGGGCAGAGACACAATGATCGCCTTTACCGGTCTGACGCTCTGCACGAAACGTTTCAAAGAAGCTGAGGAGATCCTTCTGACATTTGCCAGATATATCCGCCACGGAATTGTGCCGAATATGTTCCCGGACGACAATATGCCGCCGCTCTATAACACGGTGGACGCCTCTCTCTGGTACTTTTATGCGGTCTATCAGTACCTTCATTATAACCCGGCTGCCGAGGCGGAAGCTTTTGTAAAAGAACAGATTTTCCCTCATTTAAAAGAGATCATCTCCGCCTATGAAAAAGGAACGGATTTCAGCATTTATATGGAAGACGACGGGCTGATCCACGCCGGAAGCGGACTTGACCAGATCACCTGGATGGATGTCCGCGTCGGTGACTGGGTAGCAACACCGCGCCACGGAAAACCGGTGGAGATCAACGCGCTGTGGTATAACGCTTTACGGATCATGGAATCACTCTGCGAAAAATTTGACGAAGATGCTTCTGCCTACCGCACACGCGCCGAACAGGTAAAAGAATCCTTCAATGCCAAGTTCTGGGATTCCGCCAACCAGTGCCTGTTTGATGTTGTGGATGGTGACGAGCCGGACGACCATATCCGTCCAAACCAGGTTTACGCCGTATCCCTTCCATTTTCCCTGCTCCCGGAGGAACAGGAAAAAGCAGTTGTCGCACTTGTGGAAAAAGAGTTGTTTGTCGGCTGTGGACTTCGCTCCCTCGCACCGGATCATCCGGACTACCATGGCATTTACTGCGGTGCTCTTGCAAAGAGGGACGCCGCTTATCATCAGGGAACTGCCTGGGGCTTTTTGCTCGGTGGATTTTTCAGTGCCTATATGAAAGTGAACCACCACTCCTCCTCTGCTGCCGCAAATGCCGTCCGCATGTTAGAGCCTGTGAGAAAACATCTGACGGATTCCGGCTGTATCGGTTCCATCTCTGAAATCTTTGACGGGGATGCACCTCACAATCCCCGTGGCTGTTATGCTCAGGCCTGGAGTGTCGGAGAGGTACTGCGCTGCTACTGTGAAGATATTCTTCCTTATTTATAATTTTCATTTTTTGCTTGACAACAAAGGTTCCTTCCTTTAAAATAATCTTTGTTGTGAGCAACAAGCCCAGTTAGCTCAGTTGGTAGAGCAAAGGACTGAAAATCCTTGTGTCTCTGGTTCGATTCCGGAACTGGGCATCTGCGGGTGTAGTTCAATGGTAGAACACCAGCCTTCCAAGCTGGATACGTGGGTTCGATTCCCATCACCCGCTTTTTGTGTACAACGAATGTGCTAAGAATGAATCCTTTTCATTCTTAGCATTTTTTATTTTAGATAAACTTTATACTTTTTCCCTTTTAACCTGCTTCTTTCTATGTTATCCTATCATTATCGCGTTAGTAAAGCGCACAGAATTACGGAGGTTTTTCCTATGGAAAAGAAAACAGCATTCAAAGACCTTTCCCGCAAAGCAAAGGTGCAATATATCTGGGACTATTACCGCTGGCACATCATTGCTGCCATCTGCCTTGTGGCGTTTGTCATTTCTATGATCGTACATTATGCTGCCTATAGGGAAAGTGTTTTAGATATAGTGATGGTAAATACCCTAAATCCTTATGAAGAAAGCGTTTCTTCCACAGATGAATTTTTTGAACAGGAAGGCTTTACAAAGAAAGAAGAAGTTACCGTAGATACCTCCATCACTTTTTCTGATGACGATAATTACTCCACAAACTACTATAGTAACCAGAAACTGACTTTAAAACTTTCTGTCGGTGATGCCGACGTTCTTTTTGCACCGGAATTTGTGTTCCAGCAATACGCTGATGCCGGAAGTCTTATGCCTCTTACGGATTATTTAACAGCGGATGAATTAGAACAGTACAAAGATATGATCGTCTATGCAACAGATTCCGAAACCGGTGAGACACTCCCTTGCGGTCTGGAACTGAACGACAACCAATGGCTTTCTGACTACGGTTACTACACCGGAACGGTCTGCTTCGGCATTGCATACGCAACTGATAACAAAGGGAATGCTGTTGATTTCTTTCATTATGTTATGAACTGAACACCTATTGATAAAAAAATCGTGCAAACATGATACGTTTCTGTTCGCACGATTTTTTATTTCAATTATGATTTACAATCTCCGTTACTCCAGCTTAAACCGTTTCACCTCAGTATCAAGCAGATCTGCGATCTCATTGTTATGATCAGCCGCTTTCTGGATATCTCCCACACTTCCTGTAAGATCTGTGGACATTTCTGCCACATTTACAATGCCCTTTGCGCTCTCTTCGACAGCAGCACTGACTGCTGTAGTCGATTCTTTGATCTCATCCATGGCTTTCTGCAATTCGCCGGCAGCACTTGTGAAATCTTCCATAATGGCATTCATATCACCTGCATCTTTGCTGTAAAACTCACTCATTTCCACTAACTGCTGATAACCATCCATAGCAGTTATTCCCGCAAATTCGACCATATTTTCTGCCTCTTGTGCCAGACCATTCACAGCCTCAACTACCGCTGCGCTCACTTTTTGTATCTGTTCTGCAGCTTCTGCCGAATTGGCAGCAAGTTTTCCGATTTCATCTGCCACGACTGCAAATCCTTTTCCTGCCTCTCCTGCCCTTGCCGCCTCAATGCTCGCATTTAATGCCAACAGATTGGTCTGATCGGTGATCTCGATAATATTTGCCGTAAGCTGTGCTATCTCCTGCACCGCTTGGGACTGCTCGATCTTCTCATTCAATTTCTGTGCCATGTCGGCCACCTGCGTTGCAACCTCCTGCTGTTTGCTTGAGGCTTCTGTGCGGACACTGTCTGCCCGTCCGTTCATTTCACCGGAAGACTCTTTTCCATGCTCTGCACGTGCTGCCATGTTTTCAATGGATGCATAAACCTGTCCCACTGAGGTGCTGATCTGCTCCAGTGAAGCGTTTGTCTCCTCCATTGCCGCACTCATTTCCTCCATAGTTGCGGAAACGTCTGTGATATTCACCTCTGCTGCTGCAAGGTTTTGTGCAATCTTTTGTGACGAACCATTTAAATGTTCTGAATTGTCGGAGATCTTCAACATGATTCCCCGTATGTATTCCAATAAAGCATTGACATTCCCTGCAATGAGTTCCATCTCATCTCCACTGTGGATGTCCAGCTTCTGCGTCAGATCTCCCTCATTATGCACGATCTCATAAATCTTGTCGTCCACTTTCTGAAGACCTCTCGTGATCGTTGAAATAATGATGCTGAGAGCCGCTACTGCCAGGACAATGCAGACCGCACCAATCTTGACCACTCCCACAAGTGATGCCTCAAGCCGGGCAGTAATATCAGATGCATCATAATCACACCCCAGAACTGCCACCACTTTTCCTGCGCTGTTTGTGATTGGCTTGTAGACTGTGATCAGGTCTCCATCCTCCGTCTCATCAATATAATCCTGCACATATTCCTGTCCTTCAAATACAGATTTTAACTCCTCATAAGAGTCAGCAAAAGGATCCCCGAGATAACTTACATCTTCGGTTGCTTCCACATCTACTCCGTAATAAACATTTGTCCCATCGGTATATAAAGTATACAGATATGCAATCCCACAGCTGTCCTTCATATTTTTTAAGGCTGCCAGAACTCCTTTATATGCATCGCTTTCTTCTGCCCCCGGAACGATCTGCTCCACCTCGTCGCCATCTAACATACGAAGTGTCAGATCTGCCGCCATGTCTGCCTCCTGAACGCCCATCTCAACCATGCCGTCTTGGATATGTTTGTAAGAATTTACTCCCATAACCACACAGACAACGAGTACACATACACATACCGGGATCAGTATTTTAAATTTGATTCCCAGCTTTCTTGTTCTGACTTTCCGCTTCATCTATTGTTCCTCCAGATTTTCTCTTAAACACACGCATTTCCACAACACCTGTATTTTCCGTCTTTGATATTACTATTATATACCAAAAAAGCACAGATTCAAGTAAAAATCCCCAATAGATTCTCTCATATCGGGGATTTCTGTTATCCGGAAAAGTATTCTTTTTTACTCTAAGACCACGACCGAATACGCAGGTATGGTAAGCTGTTCTTCATCCAGAACGGCAGCTTCCGTTCCTGTCAGAAGCTCCCCTGCGATCTGCAATGGATATTTCCTGTCTTCCGTTGCTCCGAGAGCTGATTTCCTGAAATCGACCGTCTGTGCCTTCTCTGAAGTATTGAACACCAGCGTCAATTGTCCCTCATCACAGGTTTTCCGGATCACGCATACCGTATCATCCGAAATCCCCTCATCAAATGCGACCTTTCCTCTGGCGATCACCGGATACTCATTCCGCAATGCGATCGTCTGTTTCACAAAGTTATAAATGGAATTTCCGTCGTTTTCCTGCTCCTTGAGACTTCCATATTTCATTTTGACCTCGTCCATATCCTTTGGTCCGTCACACATACCCGTGGCATCGGCATCCGTCGACCAGTACATCGGAGCACGCTTATTTTCATCTTTTCCGGAGCCTTTCATTCCAAGCTCCTCCCCATAATACAAAAATGCACTTCCCGACATCAGAAGATTCATTGCATTTCCAAGCTTTGTCTGCGCTTCACTATAATCGCCGGAATAATAACCTGCACTCCGCGCCATATCATGATTGGTGTAAAATGGTGCGTCAATGTAAGTATCGCTGTAGCTGCCGTAAAGCTCCTGCGTATTGACAAGACTCTTTCCGTAAGCAGAAGCGCCATTGATTCCCTTTACTGTGTCTGCGATGATACCGTCCTTATCCGCAAAAGTAAAATCAAAGAAACTGTCCATGCCACTCTGATAATATTTCGCATAGACATTGTAATCATTCCATGCCTCTCCGACCAGATATGCATCCTCTTTTTTGGATTTCACCATATCATTAAACCAGGTCAGGACTGCAATATTTTTATCATCTGCGCCCGAATAGAATTCCTTTACTGCATCCAGACGGAAACCATCCACTCCGAGATCCAGCCAGAACTGTACGATCTGTTCAAACTCTGTCTTTAACATCTCATTATCCCAGTTGAGATCCGGCATCTCGCTCCAGAACTGTCCTTCATAATACCAGTCTGTTCCCTCCACCGGATAATAACCGCCCAGTTTTTCTTTGGAAAAATTATAATAATCTACATAAGGACACTCTGACGCATCCGGTTCTGCTCCCTCCGGAAGGCTCTGGATATACTTGTACGCAGTCTGAAACCACTCATGCTGTGAAGATGTGTGGTTCATGACAAAATCAATGATCACGTTGATTCCGCGCTTGTGGCATTCATCTACAAGTGTCGTAAAATCGTCCATCGTCCCGTACTCCGGATCGATCGCTTCATAATCCGTCACATCATATTTGTGATACGTTGTGGACGGCATGACCGGCATCAGCCAGATACCATTACATCCCAGATCCGTGTCCGTCCCAGGATCACCGTCATTGATATAATCAAGATTTTCCGTCAATCCCTTCAGATCACCGATTCCGTCCCCGTCACTGTCATAAAAGCTGTAAACAAACACTTCATAATAAGTACGGTAATTGTCATCGATCACATTCTCTTCCGCCGTATTGACCTGCTGCATCAAAGATAATGCGGTAACTTCATCCCCTTCTTTTTCTGTATCTGCCTCTGTTCCACTCTCCGACATTGTCTCTGTATTATCCACAGTACCTACGGTTCCACTGGTGCTATTTCCACAAGCGGTTGTCTGTACCAACATCATTCCTGCTAACAGGGCTGCGATCAAACGTTTTTTCATTCCTATAACCATGCCTTTCTCATATCATTTAAAGCTTCTCTTCTTCGTATTATACAACAAAGTGTGTGCTTGCGCACACTTTCGCGCACGAGCGGATAGCGTAGCTATATATTCATCTCCGCGAGTTGTGCATCCTCGCGGAGCGTTTTTATATTTACATAAAAAGGGACTGCTGTATCAAGATTTTCACTCTCATACAACAGTCCCACACACAGCCAAAGCTTATCCGCTGCCCAGGTTAACCCTTTACAGCTCCACTCATTCCATCTACATAGAATTTCTGTGTCAGTAAGAACAGAATTGCAATCGGAATGGATACCACAACTGCGCCTGCGGCAAAACAGGTATACCAGCTGTCAATGTATTCTTTTTCAAGCATCTTCCAAAGACCGATAGATACGGTGTAGTACTGTGCATCAGCACGGCAGATAACCTTTGCAAAAATGAAGTCTACCCACGGTCCCATGAAGGATGTCAAAATGGTATAAACAATAATTGGTTTACTGAGCGGCGCGGTAATTTGGGTAAATACCTGCCATCTTGTTGCCCCATCGATGATCGCAGCCTCGTCCAGCGCCTTCGGGATCGTGTCAAAGAAACCTTTTGCAACATAGAATCCAACACCGGATCCTGCTGAGAATACGATGATCAAAGCGATACGGATCATAGATCCCTCTGCCAGTCCAAGAGCCTTTAAAATATAGTAAACAGCGATCATGGACATAAAGGATGGGAACAATCCGAGGATCATTGCCACATTCATAAATGGTTTTCTCATGTTAAAACGCATTCTTGACATTGTATAAGATACTGAAAGTACAAAAATGGTTGAAATGATACATGTAAAAATCGCAATGATAAAAGTATTCACAAACATTTTCGGGAAGTTCAAAATACTTGTATCTGTGAATAATTTCACATAGTTGTTGATCGTATAAGTCTTCGGGAAGAAAGTGGTTACGTAAGAACCTTTCTCACCGCGGAAACTTGTCAGGACTACCCAGAAAATCGGTAGCACCCAGATGAATGACAGGATTGCCAGAAAAATATGGATAATAATATTCACAATTGTTTTCTTTGCTTTTGTGCCAGATGTCACTTGTTTTTTACTCATTACATGAATCCCTCCTCATCTTTGTAGGATGCGGTATTACGATATGTTACCAGCGCAACGATCGCAAGGACAATGAACGTCATAATACCAATTACTGCACCTAAGTTGTAGTAGTTCTTATCAACGGTCAGTTTGTACAGCCATGTAACAAGCAGATCTGTCTTACCGGCTGTTGCATCCACCGGTGTCGGATTACCGCCGGACAGCAGGTAGATAACGTTGAAGTTATTGATATTTCCGGTAAACTGTGTAATGAGGTATGGTGTCATGACAAATAACATATATGGCAATGTGATCTTGAAGAATATCTGGATTGCATTAGCTCCATCAATCTTCGCTGCCTCATATAATTCACCCGGAATGTTCTGTAAAATACCTGTTACCTGAAGTAACGTATATGGGATACCTACCCACAGGTTGATAACGATAACTGTCACTCTGGCCCATGTCGCACTTGAGAAAAATGGAAGTGCCGTATCGATCAGACCATATTTTAATAATAAAGTGTTCACGATACCGGTTGGCTGTAACATACTTCTCATGATCAGCAGGGAAACAAACTGAGGTACTGCGATGGATAATACAAAGCAGAATCTCCAGAAGCCCTTAAAATGTGTCTCTTTACGGTTGATCACGATTGCAAGGATCATACCGAAAATATAGTTTAATGCTGTTGCAAAAATCGCCCAGGTGATCGTCCATGTCAGTACGGAATAGAACTGCTTACCGATACTGTCGTTCAAATTTAAGATTTTTGCAAAGTTTGCAAGCCCAACCCAGTCAAATAATACCAGATGATCATTTACCTTGCTGTAATTGGTAAATGCCATGGAAATATTATAGATCAGTGGAAGGATCGTAAAGATCAATACTCCCATGATCGGCGCTGCAAGTAATAATTTATGTAAATTTTGATCAAACAAACTCTTGAAGTCTTCTTTAAAGGTGTTCAGGTGCTTTCCTGATTTTGCAAGCACTTCTGATTTATAAGAGCTTTTTACTGCCTCTCTCCACACAACGATAAACATCAATGTAATATAAATCGTTGCAACTCCATACAACAGGATCAGGGATGACTGATCACCGGCAGTGTACTCATAGATACTTTTCTTTTCATTCCAGACTTTTTCCTGCTCTCTCCATCCCAATGATGGAAACATGGATAAATTATAAATTCCGGATTGGATCATAAACCATATATATCCAATCTCAACAACCAGGAACATCAGTCCCTTTGCGATCTGTCTGTGTGCGATATTACCCAAGCCCATAATAAGCAGGGAAAGCTTTGTAATGATGTTTCCTTTTGTAACCGCACCGGTCACGGTATATGGATCCGCAAACTCTTTTTTTCTTTTTCCAGCCTGTATCACGTTATGGGCCTCCTTAAAATAAAAATAGATTCCTTAGTATCAAACAATCCTCAGAGCGCTCATGCGCCCCGAGGTTTGTATTTTGCATGTAAGAATCTTCTGTATTCTTTTTACTGTGCTGCGTCTGTGTTCATTGCTGTATTCATATCTGCTGTCTTTTCTGCAGCGTTATCATGTGTGACCTCGCCAGCTACAAGTGCTTTACCCATGTTCTCAGCTGGTGACCAGTAGTTACTCATCTCAGGTACTAATGGCTGCATGATAGATGTGTTGATCATTGCGTCTGCAACTGCTGCTGCGATCTCATCATCAACTGCAATGTTTGTGTTTGTAGGAAGGATGTTTCTCATATCGTAGTGATCTTTCTGAGCGTCCTCACCTGCAAGGTAAGCTGCCAATGCCATAGCAACCTGCATGTTCTCAGCATTTGGGTTTACACCGATTGCTTTAGATCCGATGAAGGATTTCATCTGGCAGTCTGTTCCGTTTAAGTTAAATGATGGAAGTGCTGCAACACCCATGTTGTCACCAAGTGCTTCTTTTACAGCTTCTGCATTCCATGTACCGGAGAATACAGCGTTTACGCTTCCGTCACGTAAACCTGCAAGACCAGCTCCGTCTGCATCATTGATAAAGTTAGGATTTGCAACTACATCAACTAAGTAATCTGTAACAGCTGCTGCCTTTTCTCCATCGAAGTCGATACCTGCTGCTGCGTCTGTACCATCTCCGAATAATGAACAGCCATTTCCAACATAGAATGCCTGAATGTACCAGGAATCAGATAATGGGAAGGCAACTTTTCCTTTCTCCAACATTGTGTCAAAGCTCTTGATATCCTCATCAGAGAATACACTCTTATCATAGTACATGAACCATGTATTAGATGTAAATGGGAATGCTACTACTGCATCATTGTATGTAACAGATGCTGTAATGGAATCGGAGTTTGTGCTTGTTACATAATCAAGATAAGATCCGCCGAGCTCAGCAAGTGCGTTTGCTGCTACTAAATCAGGGATGTTATCGTTTGCCAGCATATAGACATCTGCAGATCCCTCAACGTCTGTTGTGACAGTAGCTTTTGCATCACCCTCTGCACATACACCATACTCAAATGTGACATCCCAGTTTGGATGAGCCGCATTGAATGCGTCACATTCTTTCTGTAACCAGCCTGTATCCTGATCTTCCTGTGGGCTCCATACAGTCAATGTACCGCTCCATGCTTCCTCTTCTTCTTCTGTTGCTGCATCATCAGATGCTGCTGCTTCTGTAGAAGGTGCCGCATCGTTTCCTGCAGTTGTGTTGTCTGCTGCTTCCTGTTTGTCGCCGCAGCCTGCTGTCATTGTAGCTGTCATAGCTGCAACAAGTAATAATGAGATTGCTTTCTTTTTCATTTGATTCCTCTCCTTTTTTAGAATAAGACTTCTATATAAAATGCTTATGCATCTTATAGCGTATTTGTTATCTGCGATATACGGTTGCCAGAGTCCGTATCCATGCTCTCCGTTCTTCGCTCAAAGTATCTTTTCCGATACGCCAGCGCCAGTTGCGTCCCACCGTGGAAGGTGCGTTCATTCTGGCTTCATTTCCAAGCTTCATCAGATCCTGCATCTGGATAATGGCCACATCTGCGATACTTGCGTAGGCTGCCCGGATCAGTGCATCCGGTATTTCTTCTTTATAATGAATGTTCAGATACTCATACAGATATGCCAGCTCGTAATCTGACTTATCCCGGAAATAACCAACGATCGTTTCGTTGTCGTGAGTTCCTGCATATACGACCATGTTCGTGTCCTGATAGTTATGTGGAAGATGCTCATTCGCGGTGTCATCATCAAAGGCAAACATTAAAATCTTAATGCCCGGCCATCCGGTTTTTGTCTTTAACTTTTTCACTCCCGGAAGCCCGCCCTTTGGTCCGATGTCTTCCACGATCACCCGCATATCACCCAGAACCTCTGTCATGGCATCTGTCAGTTTCCTGCCCGGTCCTTTGCTCCACTTGCCATTTCTTCCGTCTTCTGCATCTGCAGAAACGGTGTAATAACGCACCAGACCGGAAAAATGGTCTAACCGGATCACATCAAATAATTCCATGTTCTCAAGCATTCTTGCCTTCCACCATGCAAAGCCATCCTCTTCCATGACGTTCCAGTCATATACCGGACTGCCCCATACCTGACCGCTCTCGGAAAATGCATCGGGTGCTGCCCCTGCGACCACATTCGGTCTTCCATCCGGTTCAAGTAAAAACATCTCACGGTGCGCCCATACATCCACGCTGTCTGACGCCACGTACAATGGCATATCACCGATGATCTGGACTCCACGGCTATTTGCGTACTGCTTCAGTTGCATCCACTGCTTAAAAAACTCGTACTGGCAAAATTTGCAAAACATGATGTCATTATGTAATATTTCCTGATACTCTTTCACTGCCTCCTGATCTCTGTCCCTGAGCGGCACGTCCCAGCTCTGCCATTCTATATCTCCAAAATGCCGTTTCAATGCGGTATAAAGAGAATAATCAGACAGCCATCTGTCGCTTTTTTCTGTAAAAACAAGGAAGTCTTCACTCTTCGCAGAAAATCTCGAAAAAGCCATTCGCAAAATCTTGTAACGGTTCTCATAGATGGTTGCATAATCAATATCTGCATCATCCGTTCCCCAGTTAAAACTGCGGATCTCCGTCTCCTGTAACAATCCATCCTTCACCAGATCATCCAGATCAATGAGATATGGGTTTCCGGCAAATGCGGAGTAGGACTGATACGGACTGTTTCCAAAACTGGTAGGACCGATTGGAAGCACCTGCCAGTACCTCTGCTTGAGATCGACAAGTAAATCAACAAATTGGAATGCAGCTTCCCCTAATGTTCCTATTCCATATGAAGATGGTAAGCTTGTGATTGCCAGCAGGACTCCTGCTCCCCTGGTCAATTCTTTTGATCCCAATTCATTTCCTCCCGTTCTGTTGGAATGATCCCGCATTCAAAACCTATACGAATTGTTTCGTGAATTTTCGTATCTGAGGTAATTTTAGTTTATTGAAACGTTTTTGTCAACGAATTTGCAAATATTAATATCGATTTTGCTATTTTTCACGTTTTTATATTTGTTTTTTTGTGTAAAATGACAAGTTTTTCTCGTTTTGTTTCGAAACTTTTTTGAAATCTCTGAGCAGACTGCTTGAAAACAGAAATTCGATTCTATATAATAAGGGAAGTATCGAATAATTATAACAAAGAGGATAAAGACTTGGCTACGATCAAAGATATAGCAAATCGTCTGGGTGTATCCGTCAGCACTGTCTCCAAAGGTTTGAACGGAGCAAGCGATATCAGTGATGAATTAAGACAGATGGTCTTAGATACCGCAGTGGAAATGGGATATGCGACCAAACGATCAAAAAAAGTAGAAAACCGCAAGCTTGCGATTTTCATTGAAAATATGGACTATGAAGCTGCCACACAGTTTGGTTATGAAATTGTCCTGGGATTCAAACAGAATGCGTTCCGCCACAACTGGGATGTGACAGTCATTCCGGTCACACCGGCATTCCAGCTCGCAGAAAAATATGACACCTATATGTTAAAGAATGGTTTCTGTGGAGCCTTTCTCGTCGGCTTCGCCCTTCACGACGAATGGATGAAACAGTTAGAACAAACCACCATGCCGACTGTTCTCTTCGACAATTATATTAAGAAGAATCCGAATGTTGCTTACATTGGAACGGACAACTATGAGGGAATCGATGCGGCAGTTGACCATCTCTACACACTCGGTCACAAAAAAATTGCCTTTTTAAATGGTTCCCTGCACTCCATGGTATCCGAGCAACGTCAGGAAGCCTACTATAACAGCATGAAAGCACATGGTCTTGAGATCAATGAAGACCTGACCGTTTACGGCTATTATGTGGCAGACAGTGCAAAGTATCACGTTCCTACTTTTTTGGGTGCGGGTGCTACTGCGATCATCTGCGGCAATGACCTGATCGCATCCGGTGTTATCACGGAATGCAAGCTCCGCGGTTTCCGCGTGCCGGAAGATATCAGCGTGGTCGGATTCGATGACATTCCGATCTCCTCCATGCTAGAGCCACCGCTTACCACTATCCGGCAGGAACGCAGTGAACTCGGAAAATGTGCTTATGTCATTTTAAACTCCCTGGTACATCACATTCCAATCTGCCGCACACAGCTCCGTGCGACACTGATCGAACGTGAATCAACCGCAAGATATCAGGCTCCGGTCAAAAAACAATAAGATCACAGAAAAAAATCCGCCGTCCACAGGATCTGTGGGCTGGCGGATTTTTCTTATCTCAACACAAAAATAAAAAGCCCCAGATGCTGAACGAACTTCAACACTTGAGACCTCTTAATGCCGGCGACCGGAATCGAACCGGTACTGTATCGCTACAACAGGATTTTAAGTCCTGCGCGTCTGCCAGTTCCGCCACGCCGGCATATATGATAATGGGCAGAGGTGGATTCGAACCACCGAAGCAAGTTGCAGCAGATTTACAGTCTGTCCCCTTTGGCCACTCGGGAATCTGCCCATTCTTGTCAGCACAAATGTCCTGACAAGGATTGATTATAACATATCATTTTTCATTGTGCAAGATAAGATTTTATATTTTTTACACTTTATATTTCAGCACCGCAGCCGAATGAGGCAGCAGCGTGACGGTGATCCTTCCATCTTCCACTTCATATTCTTTCGGCATGAGCGAATAGCCAGCCTCCGTGGTGATGATCAGACGCTCCATCTTACAATTTTTTGGAATACCGATACTCCATACTTCCTTTGTGATCTCCTTCTTCTCATCGCTATTATTCAGGATCACAACAAATTGCTGTGTCCGGTTAAACCTGCCGTAACACAATATGTCCTTTTCTCCTTGCAAAAGCTTTAAGGAACCGGTGCGTAAGGCTTCATTTTCCTTATGAATGCGGATCATATCCCGGTGAAAATCCACAAGCACCACATCTTCTTTTCCCCATGGATAGGTTCGGCGGTTATCAGGATCGGTGAATCCACACACGCCTGCCTCATCCCCATAATAAACCGTCGGTGCGCCCGGCCATGTCATCTGAACAACAACTGCTTCCCGGAAAATCCCAAAGTTGACGCCATACTCTGCGGCTTCCGATCCATGGGTTTCCACACGTCCCACGGTTCCGTTGGTCCTCGTAAGAAATCTCGAATGATCGTGGTTGGACAATTCATTCATCGCACACTGCAACTGGGATGTCTGGAAACTTGCCATAAAGTGGCGCATAGCTCCCTCAAAATCATCCACCTTTCCCTTTTTCTCCGGGATATACTCGTCACTGTGTTTTTCCATTCCTGTCAGAAACCATGTCAAAGGTTCCATAAAGGCATCGTAATTCATGACTGTATCCCACTGGTCACCTTTTTCTAACCAGTCTTTCGGGTCGCCATAATGCTCCGCCAGAATAAGCGCTTCCGGGTTGGCTGTCTTAACTGCTTTTCGAAAATCTCTCCAAAATTTATGATTGAACTCTGAAGAATGACCTAAATCCGCCGCAACATCCAGACGCCAGCCATCTACATAATATGGTGCTGACACCCATTTTGCCGCGATGCCAAGAATGTAATCGTACAACTCTTTCGAGCCTTCATAATTTAATTTTGGCAGCGTGTCATAATCCCACCACCCCTCATAAGAGGTGTTATCCGGCCAGCCGTTTTCATCTTGGAAACCGAAGAAACTGCGGTAAGGGCTCTCTTTCGACAAAAATGCACCGTCCTCGTAACCTCCGTTTGCGTGATAGATTTTTTCCCTGTCTAACCATTTATTGAACGAACCGCAGTGGTTAAACACACCGTCTAAAATAACTTTCATTCCTCTGGCGTGGATCTCCCTGACCAGCTCCGCAAAAAAAGCATTACTTGCCTCTAAATTTTCCCGGTTTGTGACACGGTTTACATAACGTGTTGCCTTGCTGTTATCCGTTGTCCCGGATTGCAAAAGTTCCCCCTCATCGACCACAATTTTTCCATAATGTGGATCGATATGGTCATAGTCCTGAATATCATATTTGTGATTGGATGGTGACACAAAAAGCGGGTTAAAGTAAATGACTTCCACGCCAAGATTCTGTAAGTAATTTAACTTCTGTCTCACGCCCTCTAAATCTCCGCCGTAAAACTCTCCAACAGAAAAATCGGACGGACACTGATTCCAGTCCTCCATTTTTTTACTCGGTGTCTGGATATAATAGTACTCATCCGTCAGCACATCGTTAGCCGGATCACCATTGTAAAAACGATCCACAAGGATCTGGTACATGACGGCTCCCTTTGACCACTCCGGTGTGGAAAATCCCGGAATGATGCAGAACCGGTAAGTATCCCGCCGCTCCTTGCTCACACCATAACGGTCAAAAAAGACATGCAGCAGACCGGAAGCCACCTCGAAATAATAGTAAAACGGCTCCTCTCCCATTGTCATCTCAACCGTATAATAGTCAAATTCATGGTCACTTTCTGTTTTTTTCATTTTATAATGTTCACAATCTGTGCAAAGCCAGACGATATCCACGTTATTCCTTCCGGTGCGGAAACGGATCGTCACCTTTTCTCCTGCCTCCGGTTCCGTCGGATTGCGGTAATCTTTTGTTCCATCCGAAAACAGCGCCTCCTTCTTCAAAACCGGACGCATCTGCATAATGTATTGTTGAATACGGTTTAATTCGTATACAGAATATTCTTTTGCCATGGTATTTGGCTCCCTTCAAAAAATCCTTATGATTATAACACAAAAGTATCTTTGCCGATGATTTTTCGCTAATTTTTTCGTTTTTTTTCGTATTTTTTAAAATTATAGCTAAAATATATTTATTTATTTTTTTAATTATGTTACACTTTCACCAAAACCAGTTCATGTTATAAAAATATGCCAATCGAAACCAAACGTTATATGATTTTATTGGAAGGGAATGAGTATCCAATTATTATGCCAAATATTTATTCTACAGAAAAATTTGAAAAAGAATTTACTTACTCCGGCAGTGACTTAGGCGCCACTTATACACCGGAAAATTATAATGTCCCGGAAGGCTCCTATTCCACCGATCCTTACAACGGTGCTGTCCGTGTTGCCGAGATGAAACAGATGGTAAAAGCACTTCATGACAACCAGATCAGCGTGATCATGGATGTGGTTTACAATCATGTATACAATGCGTCAGATTTCTGTGTAAATCAGATCGTACCGGGCTATTTTTCCCGGGTAAACGAGGATGGAACATACTCCAACGGCTCCGACTGTGGAAATGACACTGCCTCCGAGCGCTCCATGGTGAGAAAGTATATTGTAGACTCTGTCAAATACTGGGCAGATGAATACCACATCGACGGTTTCCGTTTTGACCTTGTCGGACTGATCGACACCGAAACGATCAACGAGGTCGTCACAGAAGTTCACAAAACCCACCCGGATGTCATTTTCTATGGAGAGGGATGGACCATGGATACCGCTGTGACCAAAGACGGCTATAAAATGACCACGCAGCCGAATTCCACCGATGTTCCGGGATTTGCATTTTTCAGCGATACGCTCCGCGACGCTTTGAAAGGTCACGTCTTTTACACCACAAGGAAAGGTTATGTCTCGGGAGCCGCTGATCTTGCCGATACCGTCAAAGGCTGCTTTTTAGGTCAGGCAGGTGACTGGTGTACCACACCGGCTCAGAGCATTAACTACGCCTCCTGCCACGATAATATGACACTGTTAGACCGCATCACAAGATCAACGCCAGGCGTCTCAGAAGAGGACCGTATCCGCATGAACAATCTCTCTGCCGTCATTTACATGACCGCACAGGGCATTCCATTCCTGCAGGCAGGCGAAGAAATGCTCCGCACCAAAATCGATGCCTCCGGCGGTTTTGTGGAAAACAGCTACAATTCCCCGGATTCTGTCAACAGTATCAAATGGGATACGTTAGAAGATGAGGCTTATCAGAATGTTTATAACTATTACAAGGGACTGATCGCCTTCCGCAAAGCCCATGCGGCGCTTCGCCTTACCAATGCAGCTGATGTCAACGCAAACATCACTTCCGTGGACGATCTCGACGAAAATGTGCTTGCATTCCGGATCAACGGCGGCGTGAATGGTGAAACGTCCGACGGCATTTTTGTAATCTTCAATCCAAACAGAGCAGAGACATCTGTCGCCCTGCCAGATGGTGCATGGGATGTATGTGTCAACGCTGATCATGCCGGAACCGATGCACTGACAACCGTTTCCGGTTCTGTTTCCGCGGAACCAATTTCTGCCATGGTACTCGTAAAAAAGGAATCATAAAAAAATAGACAATTGCGATTCTATAAGTTTCGCAATTGTCTATTTTGTCTTTACTCCGTAATCTCGATCTGGTTATCTTCCGGTCCTAACACAGTGCTCTCGTAATAGCCATCCCCGGTAATACGCGGACCACTTAAAACTTCGTAACCTGCCTCATACAGTTTTTCGGTGATGGCATCCACTTTCTCTCTGCTTCCCACTGAAATTGCGATATGGATATAGCCCATCCGCACCAACACTTTCTTCTGATCCTGCATTTCCGGCAGATTCATCAGTTCCAGCCTTGTTCCCTCATCAAACGACAGAAAATAGCTTTTCAGTCCTGTTTTTGGATTATGATATAACTCTCCCGCTTTTGCCCCAAAAAAGCGGATGTAAAACTCCTTTACCACTTCCAGATCTCGTACATACATTGCAATATGTGATATTCTCATGTCCGTTTCCCCCTTCCGGCGTTACTGTTTCTCATACCCCGCTCCAGTAACAATAAGCTTCCTTGATTCCTTCTCCTGCCCGGATACCCGATTTTACTCTGCCCGGACTGCCCAGCGCATCTTCGTAGATCTTGCACGCCCATTCTGTGCACACTCTTCTGCCGAAGGTCGGACTACATCTTTGGCATATTCGGAATAAACTCCCTCGCGATATCCTGCTTTTAAAGCTTTCTTCACCAGTTTATCTTCTCCTGAATGGAACGTCAGGATTGCCACACGTCCGCCCGGACGCAAAGCATCCGGAAGCTTCTCCATAAATTCATACAGTACTTCGAACTCATGGTTAACATCAATACGCAATGCCTGGAAGGTTCGCTGGCAGGTCTTCTTAATTGTCTCTTTCTTTTCTTTTTCAGGAAGGAAATCAAGAGTTTTTTCGATTACCTGACGCAGTTTTGTGGTAGTATCAATATGATTGCCTCTGCGAATCTCATCGGTAATGGCTTTGGCGAGTTCCTCACAGTATGGTTCATCAGAATTTTCATAGAGCATTCCCGCAAGCTC
>OKXB01001114.1_pt1 | contig 28616 bp, 27 predicted proteins | sample 1601731 | NCBI WGS metagenome assembly OKXB01 (sample SAMN04414077, study PRJEB24778) | human gut metagenome | material: faecal | host: Homo sapiens
AGCAACTGCAACCGAAGGCTGGCGACAAGATGATGCTTATCATCAACGGCGTAGGAGCGACTACCCACATGGAGTTGAACATCATCTTCCGTAAGGCCTACAAGGAACTGGAAGCCCGTGGCCTCCAGGTTGTCGTAAGCCGCATCCAGGAAATCCTGACCGTACAGGAACAGGCCGGTTTCCAGATGATCATGGCTATTCTCGACGAAGATCATATCGACTATCTGAAGAACAAACGTGCTGATGCACCTTACTGGACAACAATCGGTAAATAAACGAGATATGAAACAACTGACTATCGAAAACTTCAAGGCGATGCTCGACAACGCCTTGAAGAACATCAAAGAACGCGAAGACGAATTTTCTAAACTGGACGCCGTTATCGGTGACGGTGACCACGGCCAGGCAATCGTGACAGCCATGTCCGCTATCGTGGCTACGGCCCAGAAAGGAACGGAGTTCAAAGCCATGCTGAACGATATGGGTTTTGACGTCATGTTGCAGGTAAGCGGTTCCACCAGTACGCTGTTGGGGGCTTTCTTCTTAGGTATGAGTGACCATGCTTCCGGTACGGAACTGGATGCAGCCGGAGTGAAAGCCATGTTTGCCGGCGGTCTTGCCAACGTGCAGAAACAGACGAAAGCCCAGAAAGGCGACAAGACCATGATGGACGCCCTGATCCCGGCTGTGGAAGCGATCCAGGCATGTCCTTCGGACGATATCAAGGAAATCCTCGAAGCCGGAGCGAAAGCCGCCCTTGCCGGTGCTGCTTCGACCGTAGAAATGAAAGCCAACTTCGGCCGTGCCCGTAACTACGGCGAACGTTCCGTCGGTTATGCCGACAGCGGTGCAACCTCTTGGAGTTGCATGTTTGAATCGTTCGCACAAGCGCTTTGAGAAATTAAGAATTAAGAATTAAAAATTAAGAAAGGAAAAAAGCTATGGCAGATATGGATGGGTTCAGAGAAGCGAATAATTTCGGCTTCGGACAAACTTCCCAATTTGACAATTTTCATGTAAAAGGTGCGTCTAACTACTCTTGGGGTATGAAAGACCGCCTCTCTCGTATCTTCAACCCGAAAACAGGCCGTGCCGTTATGTTGGCATTCGACCACGGGTTTATCATGGGTCCGACTTCAGGTTTGGAACGTATCGACCTGAATATCGTTCCCCTCGTACAATATGCCGACTGTATCATGTGTACGCGCGGTATCTTGCAAACTTCCATTCCCGCCAACATCAACAAGCCCGTCTGCCTCCGTTCGGATGCCGGTTCTACGATCCTGACGGAATTGAACCGTAACGTCTTGATCGATATCGAAGATGCGATCCGTTACAATGCTTCCGCTATGGCAGTCATGTTCTCTGCCGGCGACGGCGAACAGGAAGCCATCACGGCAGCCAACTTGGTGGAAGCTGTCGATATGGGAAACCGCTATGGCATCCCCGTCATGGGTGTGACGGCTGTCGGCAAACAGATGGCACGCGACTCCCGTTACTTCGCACTCGCATCGCGCGTATGCGCCGAGAACGGTGCTTCTATCGTGAAGACTTACTACTGCGACGGTTTCGAAAAGGTAGCTGCCGCCTGTCCGGTTCCCGTTGTGATCGCCGGAGGTAAGAAACTGCCTGAAAAGGAAGCACTCGAACTTTGCTACAACGCCGTTAACGACGGTGCTGCCGGTGTCGATATGGGACGTAACGTCTTCCAGAGCGAAAACCCTGCCGCCATGATCCAGGCCGTACACGCTGTCGTACACGAAGGCTTGACACCGGAACAAGGTTTCGAAATGTTCAAGGATTTACAATAATGTGCTAATGGGTCAATATGCCAATGTACCAATGGAATGAATGTCCCATTTGGAGTATTTCACCGGCATATTGGCACATTCGCAAATTGATAAATTATTAGTTATGCATAAATTATTTACTTATCTCTGTTCCGCATTGTTGCTGGTAACCGCTACATCCTGCGAGAAGAAGACAGAAAAATTGCTGTTGGGCGGTTCCGGCTGGAACAAGATCGTGATCATCGATAAGAACACCAAGCAGGTAGAGTGGGAGCATCCCCTCGAAAAAGGCTGGGAATGCAACTCCGCTGTTGCCACTCCCGACGGGAATATCCTCTTTGCCTATGCCAGAGGTGCGAAGCTGATCGACCGCAACCATCAGGAGATCTGGAATATTGCCGCTCCCGATACCTGTGAGATGCAGACTGCCCGCGTGTTGCCCGACGGTAACTATCTTTTGGGTTGGGTAGGCCATCCGGCTGTCATCATGGAGGTGAGCCCGAAGGGAGAAATCCTGTCGCGTACCGAATATGAGACAGGCATCGAACATCCGCATGCCCAGTTCCGCCAGCTGAACAAGAATGCCCGCGGTAACTACCTGATGCCCCTCTTTGCCACTTCCGACGTGCGCGAGATCTCTCCGCGAGGCGAAGTCGTGAAGATCACCCGTCTCGAAGGAACACCCTTCACGACATTGGCATTGGCTAACGGGAACCATTGGGTTGCCTGTGGTGACGGTCACTCCCTGATGGAAGTGAACCTCGACAACGGTGAAGTAGCCCGCCGTTACGGTGAGAACGATATCAAAGGAGCCCGCCTGTTCTTCGTCGCCGGCTTGCTTCCTGCAAAGGATGGCGGCCTGTACGTCTGCAACTGGCAGGGACATGACAAGAATGCCGTAGAGGCCAACAGCCCCCAGGTATTCGAAATCAATGATAAAGGTGAAGTGATCTGGAATCTGAACGATAACGAAAAGTTCGGTATGATTTCTACGATTAGCACGATCGAATAAGCCGTCTTTATTTGGATCATAAAAGGGTATGTCATTCATTTGATGTACCCTTTTTTCATTTACCCCTTCCTACCTCCGTTTTTCTAAAAAAGAGATTAAAACTATCAATCTCTGCTAAAGCTCCGTAAAAATAAAATGACTAAAAAAAACGTACGTTTTTTTTAGTCATTTAGAGGAAGCAAATATACTTAAAATCTTTGAATATCAAATATTCTTATTTGTTTTTTATTTTCTTGTCAGTCAGATGTATCAATGGATAGATCTGATACTCTCTGATAGTCAGCCATTAACAATATTTCAGATATAAAATGACTAAAAAAAACGTACGTTTTTTTAGTCATTTAGAAGACGATTAATCATCATATAACCAATTTGTTACGCCTTCCCTGCTTTTGGGACTGACGAACTTTGGTATGAAATAATATGTATGATAATTTATTGCAAATGAGCTACTTGTGATAAGTGGTTAAGAAAGGAAAAATCAAGATTGATTATCCTTCATTGTTATACGGTTGAAAAAGTGCGGCTGAAATTACACTATTTAGAAATAGTCTAATTTGTAATTAGAATGAAATTTTTCAATAATAAATGATAATCATATATTATTTTATAGATGTCATTAAGGTTGTATCTAACTATAATAGCAAGGAAATATTCTTGTGAATTAAAGTGAATAATAAAATTAATACATGATTATCATACATTTTTGCAAAAATTCGGATGTGATTGATAATTAAGCTATTAAAATTCGAAAAAGTTTGAATATCAAAGAAATTGAATATCTTTGCGCTGTCAAAATAAAATATTATTTATCGCCTGAAGAGGTATTTAAATACCTCTTATTTTGTACTTTAAAGTACAAAATTTCTACTGTTTCTAATACAAATTAATGATATTTTATTTTGAGATTTTGTAGCCAAGATTTTTCGATTACGTTGTCTGTATCGGGACTGACGAACTTTTGTGTGGGGTAATAAATGTTTTAATTATATGAAAATCAATTATTTACTATTAAGGCTGACGCGAGAGAAATATATCAATCGTTGGGTTATTCTCCTGATTGATCTGTTTCTTTCTGTTTTTTCGACCATCACTTCCTTGGCTTTAATCAGCTACATTTTAGATTGCGACTATTCCAACCAAGTTGTATTCAGAGTCTTTTTAGCTTCGGCGTTTTGTAGCATCGTCAGTTTTTTTGTTTGTCAGACCTATAAAGGAATTATCCGTCACTCTGCTTTTACCGAGACAGGGCGTATCGCTATGGCCTCCTCCCTGAAAGTGGCGATCGTTCTGCCTGTCCTTTTCCTGCTGACTGAAACCTTTTCTTTCCGTAGCTTCCTGCTAGGGAGTGTGATCGATTTCTTTCTCACCTTCTTTATCTTGACGATTTTCCGTGTCTTCCTGATCACGGGCTATACTTTTATGATAAGTAGCATGACTTCCCGTAGTAAAGATAAACTGTTGGTTTTCGGGCATGAAAAATCTTCTCCGGCATTCTTGAACGACTCGTTTTTACGTGAAAACTCATCCTATCAGGTCGAAGGTTTTCTCCGTTTCGGACCGAGAATCTCCATGCGTATAGGAATCTATAAAGTCTATTTTGTATCCGACCAGGCAGAATTCAACCGCTTGGTGAACCGCTATAACATCAAGGCCATTCTTTTTACCGATTATAAAGTCGTAAAAGAGGAAAGCGAACGTCTGGTCCGTTTTTGCGAGAAAAAGAAGATCCGTATGCTGTTGTTGCCCTCCATCGACGAACTCCAGGGAGGTAAAATGCAATTGCGTGCCCTTCCCGAAGTCCGCATCGAAGACCTGTTAGGACGCGAAGAGATCCGTATCAACATGGAGGAGATCGCGGGTTCCCTGAAAGGCAAAGTCGTTTTGGTCACCGGAGCCGCCGGTTCCATCGGTAGCGAACTCTGTCGCCAACTCTGCCATTTCGGGCTGAAGCAATTGGTTCTGTTCGACAGTGCCGAAACCCCGATGCATAACATCCGGCTGGAGCTGGAAGAAAAATTCCCCGATGTCGAGTTTACCCCGGTCATGGGAGACATTCGCATGATCCATCGTGTCGAAAGCATCTATCAGCGTTTCCATCCCCAGTTGGTCTTCCATGCCGCCGCCTACAAGCATGTGCCCCTGATGGAAGAGAACCCCTGCGAAGCCGTCCATACGAATGTCTACGGTACGCGTAACGTAGCCGATATGGCAGTCAAGTACGACGTAGACAAGTTCATCATGGTCTCGACCGATAAAGCCGTCAACCCGACCAATGTCATGGGAGCGTCCAAGCGTTTGGCGGAGATGTATGTGCAAAGCCTGAGCATCGCTATCAGCAAAGGCCGGCATTCCGGTAAAACCCGTTTTATCACCACCCGTTTCGGAAACGTGTTAGGCAGCAACGGCTCCGTCATTCCCCGTTTTCGTGAGCAGTTGGCAAAAGGCGGTCCTCTGACCGTCACCCATCCCGACATCATTCGCTACTTCATGACGATCCCCGAAGCCTGCCGCTTGGTTTTGGAAGCCGCCTTTATGGGCAAAGGAAACGAAATCTTCGTCTTCGATATGGGAACCCCTGTGAAGATCGCCGATCTGGCACGCCGCATGATCGAACTGGCAGGCCTTATCCCCGGCGAGGATATCGAGATCAAATATACCGGCCTCCGTCCGGGCGAAAAGCTCTACGAAGAATTGTTGGCAACGAAAGAAAATACATTACCAACGGAAAACGAAAAGATCTACCGTGCCCAAGTCCGGGAATACGATTACGAAGACATCTGTACGCTCATGTCCCCCTTGATCGACCTCGCGATCAAAGTAGACAAAATGGGAACCGTCCGAATGATGAAAGGAATCGTGCCTGAGTTCAAGAGCAAGAATTCGGTATATGAAGTGCTGGATAAAGAATGAAAGTTTTCTATTGGGTAAAACTTTATTATGAAATTCGGTTGACTCGCGATTTAAATGATGTTTCTGTGTTTGGAAATATGCTAACCTAATCTCATAAAGAACGCTAATAGTTTGGGCTATGGTAGAAAAATAGATTGTTTGGTGATTGATTTGAATTTAATAATATAATATGAGTGCTTTTAAAAATAAAGTCTTGTTGATAACAGGTGGTACAGGTAGTTTTGGAAATGCTGTCTTGCGTCGTTTTTTAGACAGTGATATCAGAGAAATCCGTATCTTGTCTCGTGATGAAAAGAAACAAGATGATATGCGCCATCATCTTCAAGCTGAGCGACCAGAGGTGGCTGCTAAAGTGAAATTCTATATCGGAAATGTCCGTCAACGTGAAGCTGTCGACTTTGCAATGAACGGAGTTGACTATGTTTTCGCTGCAGCGGCGTTGAAGCAAGTCCCTTCTTGTGAGTTTTTTCCGATGGAAGCGGTGCGAACCAATGTAGAAGGAACGAACAATGTGCTTCTTTCTGCTATCGCTCACGGAGTAAAGAATGTGGTGGTTTTGTCTACCGATAAGGCTGCTTATCCTATTAATGCTATGGGAATTTCCAAAGCGATGATGGAGAAGGTTGCGATCGCCCAAGGTCGTGCTTTAGGAACTAATGCGCAGACTACTATTTGCTGTACTCGTTATGGTAATGTGATGGCAAGCCGTGGTTCTGTGATTCCTCTTTGGGTGGAGCAGATGATGAGTGGCAAGGCAATTACGATCACAGATCCTGATATGACCCGTTTCATGATGACACTTGATGATGCCGTTGACCTCGTTATTTATGCATTTATGCATGGAGAAAATGGAGATCTCTTTGTTCAAAAGGCGCCGGCGGCTACTTTGTCTGTCCTGGCACAGGCGTTGAAAGAGACCTACGCGCAGATCGATCCGAAGTATCTGGATACGGAGGTGAAGGTGATCGGCACACGTCATGGAGAGAAACTGTTTGAAACCCTTGTGACACGCGAGGAGATGGCGAAGGCGATCGATATGGGCGACTATTACCGCATCCCTTGCGATACGCGCGACTTGAACTACGACAAGTACTTTACCGAAGGAAGCGAATGCCTGTCCAAGATCGAGGACTATCATAGCCATAACACGACCCGTCTGGATGTCGAAGGAATGAAAAAACTGTTACTCCGCCTACGTTTTATTCAGGAAGATCTCGGATTGATCGAACGGGCAAAACCGAGAGAAATCAGAAGCGAATAAACCTGCTTCGTGCCAAGCCTCAAAACTTCAAACTTAAAATTAAAAAAAGATGAACATATTAGTAACCGGTGCAAAAGGCTTCATCGGTCGGAATCTTGTATCCCAACTTCATAATATCCAGTCGGGAAAGGCTCGCAATTATCCTGTTTCAGGGACTGAACTGAAAGTCTTCGAATATGATATGGACAGCGACCCGGCAGAATTGGACGTCTATTGCAAGAAGGCTGATTTCGTCTTTAACCTGGCCGGGGTGAACCGTCCGAAAGACCAGTCGGAGTTCATGAAGGAAAATTTCGGTTTCGCTTCCCTCTTGTTGGATACGCTGAAGAAACACGGCAATGCCTGTCCGGTGATGATCTCATCATCTACGCAGGCTGCGCTGGATAATCCGTATGGCGAGTCGAAGCGGGCGGGAGAGAACCTCCTGTTCGAGTATACCGGAGAGACGGGGGCGAGAGTCCTGGTCTATCGTTTTCCGAACGTGTTCGGGAAATGGTGCCGTCCGAACTATAACAGTGCGGTGGCGACATTCTGCAACAATATAGCGAACGACCTACCTATCCAGGTGAATGATCCGAAGGTGGTGATGAACCTGGTCTATGTAGACGATGTGGTCGACGAGCTGATCGCCGCCTTGTCGGGGGGCGAACACCGCGAAGGGAACTATTGTGTCGTTCCGGTGGTTCATACCATAACCTTGGGTGGAATTGTCGACTTGCTTTATTCTTTCAAGGAGATGCCGGGTAACCTCGCGGTTCCCGATTTGGGCGATCCTTTCACGAAGAAGCTCTATTCGACCTATCTGTCTTATCTTCCGAAAGAGAAGTTCTGCTATCCGGTACAGATGAAGACGGATGACCGGGGGAGCTTCACTGAGATCATCCGCACGCCGGATAGAGGCCAGTTCTCGGTGAACATCTCCAAGCCGGGTGTAACCAAGGGACAGCATTGGCATCACACCAAGAATGAAAAATTCGTGGTGGTGAGCGGTCACGGTTTGATTCAGTTGCGTAAGATCGGCACAGATGAAGTGATCCGCTTTGAGGTAAGTGGAGAGAAGATAGAGGTAATAGAAATGATACCGGGCTACACACATAATATCATCAATCTATCCCAAACAGAAGATCTGGTTACCTTCATGTGGGCGAATGAACCTTTCGACCCCAATAGGCCGGATACCTATTTTGAAACAGTAGAAACAAAAAATTAAGACAAGATGGAAGTCAGAACAGACTATAGCCAAATAAAATTTCAGAACAACGGCAAATTGAAACTATTGATCATCGTCGGGACCCGTCCGGAGATTATTCGTTTGGCAGCCGTGATTAATAAATGTCGCCACTATTTTGATACGTTATTAGCCCATACCGGTCAGAACTACGATTATAATCTGAACGGAGTCTTTTTCCGAGATCTGAAACTGAAGGATCCGGAGGTTTATATGGACGCTGTGGGCGATGATTTAGGAGCTACTATGGGTAATATTATCAATGCCAGTTATAAGTTGATGGCTCAGACACAACCGGATGCCGTACTGGTATTAGGCGATACCAACTCCTGTTTGTCTGTGATCGGGGCTAAACGTCTGCATATCCCAATCTTCCACATGGAGGCCGGTAACCGCTGCAAAGACGAATGCTTGCCGGAAGAGACGAATCGTCGTATTGTGGATATTATCTCGGATGTCAATGTCTGTTACTCCGAACATGCTCGTCGTTATCTGGCAGACTGTGGACTGCCTAAAGAGCGAACCTACGTATCTGGTTCACCTATGGCAGAGGTGTTACATGAAAACCTGAAGGATATTGAAGCTAGCGATATTCATGCTCGTTTAGGCTTGGAAAAGGGTAAATACATCTTACTTTCTGCTCATCGTGAAGAAAACATCGATACCGAAAAGAACTTTTTCTCGCTCTTCAATGCTATTAATGCCATGGCTGCAAAATATGATATGCCGATTCTTTACAGTTGTCATCCCCGTAGCCGTAAACGTTTGGAAGCAAGCGGATTCCAATTGGATAAACGGGTGCTTCAGCATGAACCGTTAGGTTTTCACGATTACAACTGTTTGCAGATGAATGCGTTTGCCGTGGTGAGTGATAGCGGAACATTACCGGAAGAAAGTAGTTTCTTTACCTCTGTCGGTCATCCTTTTCCTGCTATCTGTATTCGTACAAGCACCGAACGACCGGAGTCGTTGGACAAAGCCGGTTTCGTTTTGGCTGGTATTGATGAGAAATCCTTATTACAAGCTGTCGACACAGCGATCGAGTTACATCAGAATGGTGACTATGGCACACCTGTTCCCACTTATACAGATGAGAATGTTTCTATTAAGATGGTGAAACTGATCCAAAGCTATACTGGGGTGGTGAATAAGATGGTGTGGAGGAAAGAGTAAGGGAGGTAAATTGTGAATTACTTCTAGAAGATTAATTTATATTAAATCGGATAAAGTATAACAATTAAATCATTTTTATCGGCAATCATGTTTGGATAAGTGCTAATGCAAAGATCATGAAGGAGTGGTGATAGCTTCCGGGTCAGTCATTGGTAATGCTTCATTAGTAACTGAAAATTAGTTATAGTAATTAATGGCGAGTAGAATACAGAAATCTATAAAAAATGCCAAAGTAAATGTGATTTTTTATGTAATCACGGCTGTTTTGGCATTCTTTTCTCGTAAAGTTTTCTTAGATAATCTTGGTACAGAATTCTTAGGATTGTCGTCAACATTGGGAGATATACTCAATTTGATGAATATTACAGAATTAGGTATTGGTACTGCTGTTGGTGTCACTCTTTATAAACCCTTGTATAACGATGAAAGGGAAAAGATCAGTGACATTATTTCTGTTTATGGATTTCTCTATTCTCGAATTGGTCTGTTGATAGGGGGGGGCAGCATACTGTTGTCTTGTTTTTTTCCATTACTTTTTAAGGATATAAATATGCCGTTAGGATTGGTGTATTTTATGTTCTTTTCAATGGTATATGGTGCATTACTTAGCTATTTTATCAACTACCGGCAGATTATTCTTTCGGCTTCCCAAAATAACTATGTGATCGTCTATCGCTATAATACGATTACAATCGTTAAAACGTTGTTGCAAATGGCTTCTTCCTTTTTACCTTTTTGTTATATTTGGTGGATTGGATTGGAGTTAGTAGCAGGAACCGTTAATTCGCTGATCTTACATCTTTCTGTCAAGAAACGCTATCCATGGCTCAACACATCCATAAAATTAGGAAAGGCAAAATTTAAAGATTACAAGGAGCTATGGGTTAAAACAAAGCAGGTATTTGCTTTTAAAGTTTCTCATTTAATATTTAATGGCTCTATTAATATTTTTATCAGTATTTTTTCATCACTATCTATGGTTGCTGTCTATGGTAACTATAATATGTTGATGTCTAAAATAACTGCTTTTTTTGACGGACTGTTTTCTAGTATGGGAGCTAGTATTGGAAATCTGATAGCTGAGGGTGACAAGGATAAGTTACTTAAAGTATTTTTTGAACTTATGAGTTTGAGATATTTTGTTGCGGGATTATGCAGTATAACGCTTTATTTTGCTGTTCCAAAGTTGATAACAGTATGGTTAGGGGAAAAATACATTTTGCCTCAATTGGTGCTGATACTGATGTCGATTCATATATTTATACTTCAAGCACGTCTTACCGTAACTAATTTTAAAGATGCCTATGGATTATTTCAAGATGTGTGGGCTCCCATAGCAGAGGTACTAATCAGCGTCTCTTTATCGTTAATATTGGGTAAATTTTATGGATTACCGGGAATTTTGTTCGCTTTTACAATGGCCGATTTGTTAGTGAAAATATGTTGGCAACCTTATTATTTGTTTAAAAAAGGTTTTCATGTATCTGTGGTACGTGAATATGTTCCGGTCTTTCTTAGATATATGATTCTTCTTGCTATTGCAATGGGGGGCATTATATACCTTGAAAGAAAAGTGGGGGCTTTAATTAATGCAACATCTTTTGTTGGAGCATTTGCTTATTGCTTACTTATAGGGGGTATGGTTTTATTTTTACTCATGATTCTTTTTATGTGTTTCGATAAAAACTTCAGATACTTTATAATTCATATAAGAGGTTATATAAAAAATAAATGATTTGTGTTTGTAATATGCTGAATTATAATTATTTGAGTGTGAATATAGGGGGGGGTAAAAATGTTGGGATACAATATCTTCGGGCTATTTGTGCTTTGATTGTATATTTTTCACATTATGTGAAAGCTGTTGATTGGAATCCGATAAATATTTTCCGTCATATGCGGTGGAGTTTCATTGTTGATGGATCAATAGCGGTATCAGTTTTTTTTGTGCTATCTGGTTTTTTTTATTATAATACGAAGTCCTTGACAATGGCGAGTTACATCAAAGGTTTAAAACGAAAGGCTTTGCATATATATCCGGCTCATATCGTAATGCTTTTTATTGGCTTCTTGTTAGCAAATTGTGATTTCTTTTGGAATACTTTACATTTTACAGAATGGGGTAACAAATTCTGGAATAGTAGCATGACGATATTTGATTTTTTGCAAAGTGCATCGTGTCTTTTTATTGAAGAAGCTAAAAATCAGATTAATCCTTCTGCGTGGTATTTAGAATATGAAGTATGGTTATTTTTAATAATGCCTCTTATTATTGGGATTGTCAATAAGATTGGTTGGAAATATTCATGGGGATTATTGTTAGTGGGGCTATTTGCACTTTTCACTAACCAATCTATGTATAGTTTGGTTTACGTAATAGCAATCTGTTGCATGGGGGCATTGGCACGTTATATAACACAAAGGTGTGAATTGAAATTTCTACAAAATAAGATTATTCTTGTCTTATGGATTGGTGTAGCTGTGTTTTTATTGTCTCATGTGTACTTTGGGGTAGGTAAAACATACATGTTGTTTCGTGGATTTGGTGCAGCTATGATTATAGTCACTTTTTGGAAATATAGCTTTGATAAAATACCAAAAGTAAAATGGCTTGAATTTTTGGGTAATATTAGTTTTGAATTTTATATAGTGCAACATATAGCTTTACTTGCGTTTAGGCCTTTATTTGTTAATCCGATTTTTTATTTAATAGAAACACTAATACTTACAGTGTTAGCTTCATGGCTGCTTAATAGATATGTAACGAATAAAGTTCTAAAATGTAATATCAATGTTGTTTAATTTATAATTCATCAACATAGCAAAATTAATAACGACTTTATGTTATTTTTTGCAGCTACATCGGTTAGCTTATTTTGTAGTTAGAAAAAGGAAGTACGTAATTATATTTTATAATGTCCTGGCATGATGTATCAATTTGAAGATTATGTTAAAGCGGACTTTCGGAAAGAAAAGGTTCTTTCGAAAGTTTTTTTGATTCGTAAATGGAGTTTTTTATGGATTGATCCAATTGGCGATAGAAGATATGTTGTTAAGTATATATTTGCTCTTCGTCACGTAGAGTATTATATGGATAGAATGAACTCTGTTAATAATCCTTTCCAAAAGTCTATTTATCAGATAAAAATATTCTATTGGTTATCAAAGTTAAGAAAGTTATCATATATTACTCAATTTCAAATTCCACCTTTTACGGTTGGAAAAGGTTTAGTAATATGGCATTGGGGTCCAATCATAATTAATCCTAAAACACGGATTGGTGAAAATTGCACACTCAATCCGATGGTTGTAATAGGACATAAGAATCCTGGCGAAGGAGCTCCAAGGATAGGAAATAATGTTTTTATTGGGGCTGGATCTAAAATAATAGGAAATATACACATTGGTAATAACGTGACAATAGGGCAGAATGTGGTAATAACAAATGATATACCAGACAATGCTATAATCGTGTCACAAAAGCCTAGAATATTATAATTACAAATATAGAAAATCATTATGAAAATTGTAGCACTTTTGACTGGCCGCGGTAATAACACGATGAAAGATAAGAACGTGAGAACAGTATTGGGTAAACCTTTACTTTATTATCCTGCTATGGCAGCTAAAGCTTGTAGTCTGATTACCGATTTTTATGTAAGTAGCGATTGTAATAAGATTCTTAATGCGGCAGAGGAATGCGGATATAAAAAAATTGTGCGTCCGGTTGAGTTAGCTTTACCTACAGCGCAGCATGTGGATGCGATCACTCATGCATTAGGTGTTATGAAGAATGATGGGATTGAACCAGACATTCTTGTTGTACTTCTTGCTAATTCTGGGATTATTAAAACTGAGTGGATTGAAGAGTCAATACAGAATCTTCTTAAGAATCCTGATCTTTCAGCATCATGTCCTGTTATGCTTGAAATGGATAACCACCCATATCGTTCAAAGTGCCTTCGTGAAGATGGATGTCTTGGTACATGGTTTGATTTTAAGGGCAGGAATATTTCTACTAATCGTCAAGATTTACCAATGAACTTTACGCTTTGTCACAATTTTTGGACTCTAAATCTTAAGAATTCGCTTTACTGTGAAGAGGAGGGACAACAGCCATGGACATTTATGGGTAATAATATCAAACCAATTATTGTTAAGGAGAGTTTCGATGTACACGATGAGGATGATATCATCCGTACAGAAAAGTGGTTACGAGAAGAAGCTATTTCATATGAATCATGATAGGTGATATATTGAAATCATTTGTACAGTTCACTAAACATATATTATTTGGTAAATGTCCGGATGTTATATTGTTTTATCCACAGCATTTTAATCGTTCTGTAAATGGAACTAATCCATATTTTGCACCATTAGTTCAGTTGTGCAAGGATTATGATTTGCATTATCTTGAGATGGAAGAGCCGGATGGGGGAACATCTTTACCTCGTGACCCTCAGTGTATGAAAGCGGACGTGTTCTTTTGGTTTGTTACAGTATTAAGAAAACTGATAACGACTTGTAATAAGAAAAAAACACAGGTTACAGTTGACAAGCAGATAGCAAAGTTAGTGGATTTATTGACTTTTCATAAACTGAGAGCGAAGTGTTATATCACGATATCAAATTCTATGATTGATGTGCTTGCAGAGATAAATCCTAAGGGCATCGCTTATGATTATCAACATGGTATTATCTATAATGGTCATGAAGGATATTTCGTTGAAAAAGATGTAGTAACATTATCTCACACCTTAGCAAATCGGCGTATACTATTGTGGGGTGATATGTATAAGAAATGTTTTATTACAGCACAAGTACCATTTAATGCTGAAAAACAGATTAAAGTTGTTGGCTATCCAATAACAACAGTTTCTATAGCACAGAAAGAACGTAAAACTATTGTAATATGTTTGCAATTTAGGACAGATGGTAGTGACGAACTTCACGCACATATGCATGATATGCTTTGTGAAAGCCTTGATGTTCTAAAAAAATGTAATTATAAAGTTTTATTGAAGCATCATCCTCGTTTTAATGATGTATATGATTTAAATGACATTGTACAAAAATATCCATTTGTAGAATATACTGATCTTCAGATGCAGGAATTGGCAGAAGAGGCTTTTTTGCAAATAACATGGAACTCGACTACGATATTTGAGTATGCGAATTATTGTATTCCGTCTTTTTTACTGACTGATGAACGATTGGATTGGGGTGAAACAACGTTTTATCACCAATATTATTATCCGCTATACCATAATGAGAATTTGGAGACTGTTATGAAACGGCTTGCTTCTAAAGAATCCTATAAACAGGATTGTTTAACAGTTAAGAATTGGTATGATAGTGCGTATGCTCCGTTTAACAAGAATTTGATGTTGAATATATTAAAAGGTGATGGCTAAAAAGATAAAGGTGTTTCTTGGTGGATATGTCAATTTTACAAATGCACAAAACTTGAACTGTCGTGCTTTGGCAAAATATTTGAATAAAGATAAGTTTGAGTGTGCTGCAATGTTGTACCCGAACGGTAATCTTGCAGTAAATACAGATCTTGCTGGTGTAAAATTAATGAAACGACATCGACCGTTGCGTATTTCGGGATGGTTGGTATATCTTAGGGGTATTATGTGGTGTGATGTCGCTTATTTACCTAAGGGAGAACTTTGGTATTTCTGTAAAAAAATTCTCCGTTTGTTTGGCAAAAAGTCATTTACAACAATGGAAGGTGTATGTGATGATGTTTATGCCCAAAGTATGCGCAATGTATATGGTACGGATAATGATGTTAGAGCTGGCTATAGTTATACAACTAAAACATACTCTATAACTAAGTATATGGCATCCGAAAACAAGCGTCTGATGGGTATTGTTGCCTCAGAAGTGCTATATCTTGGATGTGAAGTTGAAAAGTTTGAGGCAACCCTTCATGAGCATAAAAAGTTACGTAATGTAGTATTCATTGGCACAGATATGCGAAGAAAAGGTGTTGCTGATATAATGAAGTTAGCAAAACATTTTCCTGACATTACGTTCAATCTCGTCGGTGGAGGATTAGGATTTGATGTCACATCTGAAATTAAACGATTAGATTTAATAAATTGTAAGTACCATGGTGTGTTGAGTCATGAGGAGATTGCAAAATTGCTTGCAAATATGGATTTGCATATTTTTCCATCTCGTTCCGAAGGATTTCCGAAAGTAACACTTGAAACAGCAGCCATGGGAGTACCTTCTGTTGTATATGGGGATTATGGTGCTTCAGAATGGATAACCACTGGCAAGAACGGCTTTGTGGTTGATACTATTGATGAAATTGAAGCAGTTGTTAAAAACTTGCAACAACATCCGGAACAGCTTGATTCTTTGGCAAAGGAGGCAATAAAATTGGCTAAGTCTTTCGATTGGAAGGTGCTGGTGAAAGATTGGGAGAAGGTAATAGAGAGTCTAGTTAGGTGATATTTACCAAAGGATATAATTAATAAATAAACTTAAAGTAATTATATAAATGAAAAATACTATTATATTTCTATTGTTTTTATTTGCAATATTTTTTATTGTAAAATTCATGAATATTACCATTTCTTCTTCGCGGTCTTGTAATTCAGATGGATTGTTTGCAAGGGAAAATACTGATATATATCGTGGATGGGCTATACTCATCATTATGATAGGACATATAAGTGCTTGTTGGAATTGGGTTGGACTTGGCCCTCTTGGTGGTATGGGGGTAGCGATGTTTTTACTGTTGAGTGGATATGGATTACATGAGTCTTACAAGAAAAGTGGATTGAAAGGATTTTGGAAAAAAAAGTTATTGAGAATAGCATTGCCTTATGTGCTCTTTCGTATCATTTGGATGATGGTGGAGGGTGACATGAACTTTCATAGGTGGAAAAGTATTATTGATTGCGCAAATTCTTCGTTCTGGTATATTGATTATTTAGTGCGTTGCTATATCGCTTTTTGGGTTGCATGTTCATTGAGTAGATGGCATGTAAAATGGGTGGTATTGATTGTGTTTGCTTTGTATTCGTTTTTTGAATTGTCAGTACTTTGTGAGGCGCAGGCGTTTAGCTTTATATCAGGTATTGCTCTTTCTGTTAATGCGGATAAGGTTGCAGGGGTAAAGAGTAAGCATTGGCTGCTAGTAATGTTGATATCTGTTGTTTTAGGTCTTGGTGCATTAGCAATTAAGCATCATCCTATGATTCATGATAATGGTGATTGGGAGTATATAGTTTTGTTGTTGGTACAGAATTTTACTTTTGCTATTATTTTTATTATTGTACTGTATCTGACTCGTAGATGGGTTGGTGGCCAATTAATAACAATGTTTGGATCATTGAGCTTGGAACTTTATATCATCCATATGCGTTTGTTGAAACCAATGGTTGGAGATAGTGTTTGGCAAGGTTTAGCGATGATGATTACTGCAACACTGTTAGCTTATTCATTTAATAAATTGACTCAACAGTTTATGAAGTTCGAGAAGTATATCAATGAAAATCGTTTGAGTGATAATGTTTAATAAGAAAATTTGTGGCGGTTGGATGTAAGACTATTATTTAATGATTTACTTTTAAAGAGATGAAGCGTATATTTACAAACTTGATTAATTATTGATACGTTTTAGAACTTTATTGGTCCCTTTAGTGGTATGGTCTTTTGGGACGCATTAAAAATATAGACTTAGGAGGGGTGTTACCGGTACAAAGTGTACAGTATTATTTTCCATTTTTTGTAATGGGACTTTTGATGCGAAAATATCAATTCTTGAATGGAATGGTTCTTAATAAGTATAGTTATGCTGTTGGCATGTTACTGTTAATTATTGGTTGGTATTTCTCGTTTATAGAAAGTTTTGTTATTTGGTTTGTTGCAGCTTTAGGTGCTGTGGTTGTTGTATGGATGGCTTGCAGGGAGATAAATTCTGATCTGAAAGTGGCAAGGATACTAAGTATAGTTGGTATGAATACATTGCCTATATATGCCATTCATTACCTTTTTATAGGAGTCTTACCAAATACTTTACATGAGATGGTGTATATTTCCAATGGATTCTTTTTCCAGTTGGTGGTATCTTTTGTATATGCGGTGTTTGCCATTATTCTGTGTCTGTTGGTTGATAGAATATTATCGCTCAATCCTATTACTCGTATGCTGTTTTGGGGAGAAAGTAAAAAACGGGAGTGGAGATTTTAATTTATAAGAAAGATTGAATGCAAAAAGATAAATCTATATATTTGGTAGTAACAGCTTTTTTCCCTTCGGTAGAATCTTTTCGTGGACCATACGTCTACGATCAGGTAAAAGCTATAATGAAGGATGGGCGCTATCAAGTGGTTGTTATGATGCCAGGACTATGTTTTCAGAAGAATGATGATTACGATTACGATGGCATACATGTGTATCGTTTCACTCAATATGAATTACCAACTAATGCTTGGCCGGGAGCAGGAGATTATTTCAATTTGCATTCCTTTGACAAGGCATTAAAACGCATAGGTATTGCATACGAAGATATAGCAGTGGTACATGCTCATGTGACGGGTAATGCCAAATATGCCAACTATGTAAAGTCTAAAAATCCTGCAACAAGGACTATTTTGCAGCATCATGGATATGATGTACTTAGTCTTACAGATGGACGTTTCGCAGATATGCAATGGCATAAAAGGCATTGTATAAATTATGGGGTGAACTTATGTAATCAGATTGATTTACATGTTGGAGTTAGCGAGCAAATACTTCATTATTTGGAAGCATATAAGGGTATTTATTTGAAAGACAAATATGTCTTGTATAATGGGGTTGATACTTCTAAATTTTATCAGATAGAAGAATCTCATACCGGATTCCATATTGGTTGTGTTGCTAATTTTTGGGAACTTAAAGATCAAATTACGCTTATAAAGGCTGTTGAAAATTTAATCTGTAACGGATGTACCGATATTCGTGTTTCATTTGTTGGAACCGGTTATACACGTGAATCGTGTGAGAGGTATGTGCATGATCATGCGTTGACAGACTATTTTGAATTTATGAATGAAGTGGATCATCGTCAGTTGAATGCTTTTTATAATACATTGGATTTGTTTGTTCTTCCATCCTATTGGGATGCTTTTGGATGTGTTTATACAGAGGCATACGCTTGTGGTGTGCCTTTTATGGCAGCTAAAGGTTCTGGTATTACAGAATATATACGAGAAGACGATTTTGATAATTGGGTGATAGAGCCGCATGATTACAAGTCTCTTGCTCAAAATATCAGTCGTTACATGAATCATCGGGAGAAACAGACTCTTAAGTATTCAGTGGATATAAATGAGCTGATCAAGCCTTTTATAAATTATTTAATGTCAAGATGAATAGTAAAATTATTTTATATTTATCAGTTCTGATCGCTTTTTCAAATTCTCTTTGTATTAATCTACCTATACCTCAATCGGTTTATTATGGATGGTTTGCTCTTATCGGATTTATCGGATTTATGAAGGGAGCCAGGATTAATGTTACAATGATGTTATTTATCATAGCCTGTACATTGTCTATTCTTTTTAACGATGTACCTGCTATATTCCAAGCGGAATATAGGCTCATTTCGTTTTGTCTGATGATTTTGGCAATTGGACCATTAAATGAGGGAAATGTATCGAATAAGTTCAAGTGGAACTTGTATAATCTGATAAACAAAGTTATTGTAGTCGGTACCGTTATCTCCTTTTTGGGGTATTTAGCTCGTGTACCATTGTTCAATGGATGGACAGGGTTTAATGGTTTTACCAATCATACAATGACAATGAGTAGTATTGGAGGTATATCTTCTTTGATCTGTTTTAAATTGTTTTTAGATGAAACGCATAATCTGAATACAACATTTAAAAGAAAATGGGGATTTTTAGGTGCTTTTGTTGCTTCTATTCTTGTTTGCTTTTTGGGGGCATCTCGTGCAGCATTGGGTGCTACGTTTGTTGCTGTTTTCTTTTATTTGTGGTTTTATTTAGGCAATGTGGGTAAATTCATGAAATATCTATTAGGGGCTTTATTTTTTATGATTGTTTTATTCCCTGTTTGGTATCCGTATACTGAAGTGGTACGTGAAAAGACAGAAGCCCGCGAGGCAATGGGAGGTCAGTTTTCCAGTAGAGATGATTTATGGAGTGCGCGAGTGGCAGAGTTTGAATCAAGCCCTATTTGGGGAATTGGTTTTTCGAGTGTCGATTTGGAAAAGACAAGTGTACGTGCAAATGGTGGAATAGAACCGGGTAGTAGTTGGTTTTTTATGTTATCCTCTGTTGGTTTATTTGGAACATTGTTCTTTTCGATATTAATACTGAGGCCGATTTTTAAATATATGTTCAATTCAAATAAGTATCCGCCACAAGTCTTGTTGGTGATGGCTTTATTAGTTTGGCGAGGTATCCATCTTTTTGCGGAGGGATATATAATGGCTGCCGGAGATTTTTCTTTTTTGTATGTGTGGATATTGATAGCATTGGCTAATGCACTCGTGAATAAAAATTATAAAGTAATGTAGAAAAAGTATGATAGAGATAGTAGATACGATTGATAAGTTTAAGACTTTGGAATCCGAGTGGAACTCTTTATTTTTTCAAGCAAATGATGTGACATTTTTCCAAACATTTAAGTATAATTGGATTGCTTGGGAAACATTTTCAACCCCTGTAGATAGACTTTTTATCATAGCTTATCGAACAGATAAAAAAGAATTGCAGGCCATATTCCCTTTTTATTTAAATAAAAAGGGACATTTAAAATTTATAAATGATAAGCATACTGATTTTTGTAATGCGATAATATCCAAGGATGTTGAAGCTACATATAATCTTATGTATGATGTTTGGAAATTTATTGGAGATGAAAAGTCTGTAAAGTTCTTATTTTTGGATAACGTGGTAGCCAACTCTCCTGTTTTGTCGTATTGGAAAGTATTTTTTAGTAATGCCTTTGTTTTTTCACAGACAGAACATTCATGGATAAATTGTTTTAAATCGGATAATATCTTCACCGATTTTCAGTATTTAAGAGCTAAGGAACGTAAGCGTTTGGTTGTTCTTGACAAGAAATCATCACATTGTAGTTTGAAAATTTTTCATATTATGAATGAATCATATCCAGAAGATGTGGTGAATCGGTTGGCACAAGAAATGATGGCTATGGGTTTGAGGTCATCTTCTTATTTAAATGATACGATGCGAGTATTCATGCGTAGGTTATATGAGAGCGGATTGGTGGAGTTGTCCATACTTTATGATGGAGATGAACCGATATCAATGGGTTTTGTTTTTATAAATGAGCAAAGGACTCATAGTATGAGATGGGTGATATTATATAAATCTACCCAATTCAATTTATGGAATAATGCAAGATATATCATTGAAAAATCTCGGATAGGTGAATCTATTATAGATTTTGGACGTGGAGGCTATGATTATAAGATGCACAATTTTCGTCCCCAAGTAGAAAACCTTTATCGTTTTATGGCATCTAAAACCAAGTGGGGCAACTGGTATGTATTGTTTAAGATTGCTGCATCTCATATGCGTAAAACTCTAAAAAAATATAAAGGCTAATGAATGTTTTTGCTTTTCTTGCTGAACCTGCCAGTTATACAGTAGACCGGAATTTGAAGGTTTATGTCCCAATGGGAATAGATTACTGTTATCTGTTGGGTAATAGCGAGGCAAAAAATACAAGAGAGGAGAAGGTTAAGGATGTACTTGTCCACTTTTCGAAAAGGCAACAGTGGAAATATATACGGCATGTGCTTAGAGAGTATGATACGGTCATATTTAATGGATATACAGGTTTGTCTTTTTTGATGTTGTTTGTCTTAAATCTATGGTATCGTAAATCCATAGGAATAGACTCGGACACTCAGTATCGGGAACCGTCGGGATTGTTTAAGCGATGTTTAAAACGCATTTATTTGAACTTTGTGTTTGGTAATAAACATGTTTATGGTCTTGCCGGTGGTAACCATACACACAAAAATTTGTTCCGCAATTTTGGCATGAAAGAAGATCGGATAGTTTTGATGCCTATGATGGTTGATAATTCCCGTTTCGATAATGCTGAATATAAGCAAAGATCGACAGAGGTCATACGTTTCGTGTATGTGGGACGGTTGATTGAATGCAAGAACTTGGATTTAATGATTCGGGCTTTTGTAGCTCATCATCAAAAATATCATAATAGTGAATTGCATATTGTGGGAAAAGGTGTTTTGGAAGAGTCTCTTAAAAAGAAATATGCGTCATGCGATTTTGTATTTTTTGATGGACCGAAGTATGGTGATGATCTGTTGGCCGTTTATCGTCAGAACCATGTGTTGGTGTTGCCTTCTACTTATGAACCTTGGGGATTGGTTGTCAACGAGGCCATGTCGGCAGGAATGCCGGTCTTGGTGAGTAACGAAGTGGGAGCGCATTATGATTTGGTAGATGGTAACGATACCGGTTTTGTATTTGATGCATACGAGGAACAATCTCTTATTGATGCCATGGAACAAATATCAAATATGGATACTTATAAGAAATATGCTGATAATGCCTATAATTTTATGCATAATTATTGGAATTATTCGCTTTATCGCAAGTGTTTGGAATACTTTATAAACAAAACGGCATAATGAGGAAAACAATCAAAAGGGCTTTGCTATGGTTTTCGAGTTTATTACATCATAATAAAAAGAGTAAAATACTGTATTACCATGACGTATATAGCGATCAAAAGTACACCGATATGGGGACTTCGCTTGACCGGTTTGTGCAGCATATAAAGGTTATACGTGATGCAGGTTTTTCCATACAAGCTAAAATACAGAATCCCTATAAAGAGGTAATGATCTGTTTTGATGATGGGTTTCGTGGTATTTATGATACTAAACAGTTCTTTATTGAGAATGGCTTACGGCCAACTGTCTTTCTTGCTATCAGTCTGATAGGAACCCCAGGATATCTTAATAAAGACGAAATCCTTGAACTACAGAAAGCTGGTTTTATATTCCAGTGTCATGCTTGGAACCATAGTGATTTGACAAAATTTACAAAGGAGGAATTGGTTTGTGAACTGTGTGAATCGAAAAAGGCCCTCACGGAATTGTTGGGAAGAACAGTGGATGAGATATGTTTTCCCATAGGCTATTTCTCTCAATTAATATTGGATGAATGTGAACGCTATGGCTATCATACAATGTATTCCAGTATACCGGGTAATTATTTTGATGAATTGTATGTGGATGGGTTACGGACTCGTAATCTATTACAGTTTGCAAATGAGACTGAAGTAAAGCTTGTGTTGCATGGAGGCAACGAGATGATACATAGTAGATATGTTAAAATGCATTGGAGAGGGGAATAGTCATGAATATTTTCGTAATAGCCACCACCTTGCAAGCTGGTGGAGGTATAACCATTTATAAACAGTTTCTGTCGCATTTGCCGGAATATGTAGGACAAAACAGATACTGGATATTTGTCAATCCTGTATTGCCGCAGGTGGAGATAGAGGGGGTGACTTATATTTCATTCCCATTGCAGTCTAAAGTAAAGCGAATCCTGTTTGAAGGGAAACTACTGAAAGCTGAGGTCTCTAAGTTAAGAGTGAAACCGGATGTGGTGGTGTCGTTGCAGAATAACGGATATAAATGTTTCAAAGATTGTAAACAGATCGTTTATTATCATCAATCATTACCTTTGTATCCAGGACGTTATAATCTTTTTAAGAGTACCGAAAGAATATTATTCAACTATAAGTATATTTTTCCTCACATAGTAAAGCGTACTTGGACCAAGGATACACAATTTGTTGTGCAAACTCCAGTAGTGAAAAGACGTTTTGTCTCATATTTTGGTGTTCCTTCTGCGAATGTTCATGTATGTTTCCCTGATATCGAAAAGATAGATGTTACATTGTGTAAAGCCTATGATTGGGGAGACAATAGATATCATTTGATATTTGTAGGTGATGATTCAAAGTATCGTAATGGTTGTACATTGGTGAAAGCTATGGGTCTTTTAAAGAAAAAAAAATCTCAGTTAGCAGAGAACATAACAATTCATGTGACTAGTTCACCAGAGAAAGCCCCTATTATGTACAATGAAGTACTTAAAAATAGTGTTTCAGATAATTTTGTGTTTGAGGGTATTATAAGACATGATAACCTGTTGGATTTTTATAAGTCTGCTACCGCTTTAGTTTTTCCTAGTTCAATTGAAACGGTTGGTCTTCCATTACTTGAAGCTGCAACTTTAGGACTTTCGGTAATAGTTGCTAATGCTGATTATGCCTATGAAGTAATGAAAGATTATGATGGGGTGAAATTTGCTGATGTTTCTGATTATGAGGCTTGGGGGAAGAGTATAATTGAAGTATGTGAGAGCAACAAACGATATAAACCTTTGTCTCAAACTCGAAAAAGCGATTGGGGGTATTTTTTTGATTTAATCAAGTAAACTATTTTAAATAATATTAAATTACATGTTAGACCTTTCAGTAATCATCCTTACCTACAACGAGGAAAAACATATCGCACGTTGTATAGATAATGTAAAACGTATAGCAAAACAGATATATGTAGTAGATAGTTATTCTACTGACAGTACTTGTGACATTGCGTGTGAGCATGGTGCAATAGTATTTCGAAATAAATATGTGAATCAGGCGCAGCAATTTATTTGGGCAATGGAGAATTGTCCTATTAAAACAGAATGGACTATGCGTTTGGATGCCGATGAATACCTGACCGATGGATTGGTCACTGAGTTGGAGGAGAAGTTGCCTTTACTATCTGATAATGTTACGGGTTGCATGTTACCGCGCAATGTGGTGCTATTGGGACGTGAATTAAAACATGGAAAACTACGTACTATCCGTTTGATGCGTTTATGGCGTACAGGAAAAGCAATGATGGAGTTGCGTTGGATGGATGAACAAATTTTTGTTACCGAAGGTGATACAGTGGATATGAAGCATTTGTTTATTGATGAAAATTTAAATGGACTTACTGAATGGACTCAAAAACATAACAACTATGCCAACCGTGAAATTGTGGCGGCTTATGAAGGATACTGGAATGATACTGTTTCGGGAGGAAATGGGTTGGAAACTCGTAATAAAGAGAAAGGTAAATATTATAAGTTGCCAAAGTTTTTGCGTGCATTCATCTATTTTTTTGTCCGTTACATCTGTTTTGGGGGATTCCTTGATGGTAAGCCTGGCTTTATTTGGGCTACGCTACAAGCTTATTAGTATAGGTATCTGATAGATGCAAAGATTGAGGAGATGGAGTATTACATTGGTAAAAATCCTACACCGAAAGAAATGAGAATGTATTTCAAAGAACGATTCAATATAAACGTGGATAAATGAGCAAGAAAGTCTTAATTCATAGTCTTATCTTCAGTCCTGACGGCGTTTCTACTGCTTATCTCTATAACGATATCGCACTTAGATTCCAAAAGGAAGGTTATGAAGTGGTAGTGCTTTCTACAACTCCGCACTTTAATGTGGTAGAGGAGCAGTTGGCAAAGCAACCGTTGGAGTGGAAAATACCGGGAATTTATAAGGAAAGTAATTTTTATGGAATAAAAGTGATACATGTGCCACAGAAGAAGTTCAAGAGCACAGCATTACGCATTATTGGGTTTGTCTATTGGCATATTATCTCTTTTATACTGGGTTTGTGTATTCGCGATGTAAGTGTAATCGTGTCACCTTCGCCACCTCTCAGTATCGGTATGCTTAATCTTATTCTCGGCAAACTGAAAGGCTGTAAGGTGATCTATAATGTACAGGAAATTTATCCGGATATTCTAGAGAAAAAGACGGGACCGGTGATTGCTTTCTTAAAGAAAGTGGAGCGTTGTATTTATAACAGGTCTGATGCTGTCACAACTATTGATGATGTTTTTTATAACACGATCGTGGGACGGTTTGAAAATCCGAGTAAGTTACATATCATCCCTAATTTTGTAGATACAGATCTTTATAATCCAAAGAATGTAATACCGTTGGATGAAAAATTATTTCCCAAGACTCATGCTTTGAAGTTGCTATATGCCGGAAATATAGGGCTTGCGCAGGATTGGAGTCCGTTGGTGGCGTTAGTTGAAAAAACGAAGGTACTGGATGTAGAGTATTTTGTGATAGGTATGGGCGCGCAGCGTCAGTATCTGGAGGAAGAAAAGGAGAAGAGGAGGTTGGAGAAGCTGCATATTCTCGATTATCAGCCTCGTCATCTGATGCCAAGTATATTGGCATACAGTGATGTGCAGTTCATCTTTATGGCACCTGAGATGGAGATGATGGGATTCCCGTCTAAGGTTTATACCATTATGGCGTGCGAGAGGCCATTGCTCATATGTTCTGGAGATAAAACTCCTATTGTGAATTTTACGAAGGAACACAATTGCGCTAAACTTATCACTGAGAAGAATTTTGATAAGAAGGTGGATGAAATGGTACAATGGTTGGCTTCGGTATCCCGTGAAGAGTTACGGCAAATGGGGTGTAATGGATATGATGTGATACAACGCTATTACACGAAAGAAAAGGTGACTAAACAATATGTTGATTTGGTAAATAAAATAATATGAGGATTCTTATAACCGGTATCCATGGCTTTGTCGGGGGAAATCTTGTGAAGGCTTTGAAAGAGGAAAATGAAATTTACGGATTAGATATTGTTGCTCCTGAAAAGGATGGAGTGGTAAAAACTTATAGTTGGGATGATCTTGGAAAAAGGAATATTCCGGAGGTGGATGCCATTATTCATCTGGCGGGGAAGGCGCATGATACGAAGAATCAATCTAAGGCGCAGGTTTATTTTGATATCAATACAGGGCTGACACAAAAGATTTATGACTATTTCTTGGGTTCTTCTGCGAAGAAGTTTGTTTTCTTCAGTTCGGTGAAAGCGGCTGCCGATCAGGTGGAGGGGGATATCCTGACCGAAGAGGTTGTGCCTTCGCCCAAAGGACCTTATGGCGAGAGCAAGATCAAGGCCGAGGAATATATTCAGGAAAAATGGCCGGCTGACAAATCGGTCTATGTATTGCGTCCCTGCATGATTCACGGGCCGGGAAACAAAGGAAATCTGAATTTGCTCTATAATGTGGTGAAGAGAGGAATCCCATGGCCGTTGGGGGCTTTTGAGAATAAACGGACGTTTACTTCTATCGATAATTTGTGCTATGTTGTGGAAGGTCTGTTGACCAAAGAGGTGGCTTCGGGAGTCTATCATATGGCTGACGATGAAGCCTTGTCGACCAACGAACTGATCGCTGTGATTTGTGAGGCTATGGGACGGAGGGCGCATATCTGGCATTTGAACAAGAAGATGATGGAGATGGTGGCGAGTGCCGGAGGTTGTCTGCATCTGCCCTTGAACAGGGAGCGTCTGGCCAAGTTGACTGAAAATTATGTTGTTTCCAACCGGAAGATAAAGTCGGCTTTGGGAGTAGATAAGATGCCGGTCAGGGCTAAGGAAGGTTTGATCAAGACGATTAAAAGTTTTTGATATATGTTGTATCTGTTGATTTTTGTGGTTCTGCTTATGGCAGAGCTGATTTATTTCCGTATTGCCGACAAATGCAATATCATTGATAAGCCGAACCAGCGCAGTTCTCATTCAAAGGTGGTGTTGCGTGGGGGAGGAGTCATCTTTTTGGTCGGTACATGGGTGTGGAGTTGTCTCTATGGTTTCCAGTATCCGTGGATGTTGGCAGCGGTGACTTTAGCTGCTGGAATATCGTTTGTGGATGATATTCACAGTTTGCCGGACAGTTTGCGCCTTGTGGCACAATTTGTGGCGATGGGATTGATGTTCTATCAGTTGGATATCCTGCATTTGGATATGTGGTGGATCGTGCTTCTTGCATTGATCGTATGCGTGGGAGCGACGAACATCATCAATTTTATGGATGGGGTGAATGGAATCACGGGGGGATATTCGTTGGCGGTGCTTGTTCCGCTGCTGTTGATGAACCGGAAGATCCAGTTTATGGAGAGTTCGTTTTTGATTGTCGCGATCTTGTCCGTAGTGGTATTTTGCCTGTTCAATTTCCGTCCGAAAAACCAGGCGAAGTGTTTTGCCGGGGATGTCGGAAGTATCGGAATTGCTTTTATCTTATTGTTCTCTATCGGGAATTTGGTGATACAGACCGGAGATATAACATGGCTGTCTTTTCTTGTTGTGTACGGGGTGGACGGTTGTCTTACGATCTGCCATCGGATTATGCTTCATGAAAACTTGGGAGAGGCACACCGTAAACATGCATACCAGTTGATGGCGAATGAATTGAACATGTCTCATCCGTTGGTCAGCCTTGTTTATATGGTCTTGCAGTTGGCCGTTTCTTTGGTTATGGTGTATGCGTTACCGGATCGGGTGCTTGTTCATTGGGTTTATTTGGGAATAGTGATCGCTTTGTTGGCTGTGGTTTATCTCTTGTTCATGAGGAGATATTATCATCTTCATGAGAGATATCTTGAGTCATTGAAGAAGTAAGGTGGTTGTTGAATAATCAAAGAAAGTATGTATATACAAACAATAGATAAGAATCTGCTTTCTGATCTTCATCGGAAAGCAGTTGCGAATGAGCGGAAGCGGATGAATTTTGATTTGCGTACTTCTGCTTTGGATCAGAGTCAGCGTATGCTGAATGCGTTGGAGCCGGGGACACAAGTACCTGTTCACCGGCATATGGAGACGGCGGAGACGACGATCTGTATAGAGGGATATTTGGAGGTTGTTCTATATGCCGAGGCTTCCGGTCAGGATGAAACGGGAGGGGAAAGGAAGTTCGTGGAGGTTTCCCGTGTTACGCTTTGTCCGCGCGAAGGCAAATATGGGGTACAGATCCCGTTAGGTGTGTGGCATAGCGTGGATGTGAAAGAACCAAGCACCATCTTTGAGGCCAAAGATGGTGCTTATGTGAGCGCAAGCAGATAGATTTTACCGAGGAGCTTTTATCCCGCCAGTACCTTATAAAGACTCCCGATCCCTCCTGCCAGCATCAGGGTGTAGCCGGAGAGACCGAGCCAGTCGGCTTCGGGGTGGGGGGCTTCGGGGGGTGGGGAGAGAGGAGGGAGAGAATCGCTCCGAGAGCGGCGAGGGTTACTTCCGTTTCCCCTCTCCACAGGGAGAGGAGGGATAGGAGGCTCAGGCAGAGGACAAGGACAAAGGTCGTCACCGGCAACCGG
>OKXB01001119.1_pt1 | contig 28554 bp, 42 predicted proteins | sample 1601731 | NCBI WGS metagenome assembly OKXB01 (sample SAMN04414077, study PRJEB24778) | human gut metagenome | material: faecal | host: Homo sapiens
TGGCTATCGTCCTTAATATCAGCTTTAGAGGATGGCAAAGAATATGTTGTCGAGGTTAAACAGTACAGGAAAAAGAGGTCACTTGACGCAAATGCTTACTGTTGGGTACTGATAGATAAATTGGCAGAAAAGCTAAATGTCAGTAAAACAGAGGTATACCGTCGAGAGATAAAAGAAATAGGTGGTAACAGTGAGATAGTATGTGCGCCTACAAAAGCCGTCAACAAACTATGCGAGGGTTGGAAACATAGTGGCTTAGGGTGGCAGGTAGAAACGCTTGAAAGCAAACTTAAAGGTTGCACAAACGTTGTTCTATACTATGGTTCATCATCATACGACACAAAGCAAATGTCAATGTTGATTGATAATATCGTGCAGGACTGCAAGGCACTGGGTATCGAAACAATGACACCGAGAGAATTACAGGCGTTAAAGGACGGGTGGAAGCAATGAAGAAGTGTTTTCTATGCAGTAGAAACGGAAACGGTGACAGATTAGAACGTCACCATATATTCGGAGGAAGTAACCGAAAATACTCCGAAAAGTATGGATTGGTAGTTTACCTATGTGGCGAACGCTGTCACCGCAACGGCGAATACAGTGCACACAGAAACAGTGACATAGCTGATTACTTGCACCGATATGGTCAAGAAAAAGCTATGAAAGAGAATAATTGGACTGAAGAACAGTTTAGAGAAATTTTTGGGAGGAGTTATTTATGAAAGTAGTAGTTTATGAAAATGAAAAAGTAGTGAATACATTCGAGGGTAACGATATTTATGTTGCTTGCGGTCGACGATTATTTGCGACCTATGATGTGAACTGCGGGTATCATACTCGTACAGACAATGCAAAACTTCGAAAATATATGCTGAAAACGGCATTAAGGGACATAAAGAGAACATTAAGAAGTTTAAATTAGAGGGAGTGCAAGTATGAATAAAGTTATATTAATGGGACGCCTTACAAAAGACGTTGAAATAAGACAAACACCGAACAATCTTTCAGTCGCAAGATTTACTATTGCGGTAAATCGAAGATTTGTGAAAGACGGCGGACAACAGGCTGATTTCATCAGCTGTATTGCATGGCGTCAGACAGGCGAATTTATCGCACGATATTTCCAAAAGGGCAGTATGATTGCCATAGTCGGAAGTATTCAAACAAGAAGTTGGGACGGTAATGACGGTAAAAAGCAGTATGCGACAGAAGTTATTGTAGATGAGGCGTACTTTACCGGTTCAAAATCTGAAAGTAGTACAGGCGGTAATACCGATTTGTCTGATAGCAGTTTAGATGATTTAAACAGTCAATACGGTGAGGATTTTGCAACAATCGGTGATGAAGAAGATTTGCCGTTTTAAGAGGTGTAGTGTATGAACAACGGAATTAACTACTTTCCGCTGAACGTACATTTAGATGATAAATTTGAATTAATCGAGGCTGAATTTGGACTGAAAGGGTTTGCGATAGTCGTTAAGTTGTTCCAAAAGATATACGGACAGCAAGGTTACTATTGTGAATGGACAGAAGACGTTGCATTATTGTTCGGAAAGAATGTAGGTTTGGGTGGTGATGCCGTGTCCGAAATAGTGAGAGCCGCGATTAAAAGAGGTATATTTGACAGTGAACTTTATGACAAGTATCAAATCTTGACTTCGAGAGGAATACAAGAAAGATACTTCGAGGCAGTCAGTCGCCGTAAAGAAGTTGAAGTCAGAAAAGAGTACCTCTTAATTAAAGTCGACCAAATTTATAAGAATGTACGCATTTTAAATGAAAATGTAAACATTTCAAGCAAAAATGTAAACATTTCCGAACAAAAGAAAGTAGAAGAAAGTAAAGTAAAAGAAAAGAAAGTAGAAGAAAGGGAACTGCCACGTCTGCCTGTAAGAATTGTTAAGCTATATGAGAACAATATAGCACCTTTGACACCGATTACACTGCAAGGCTTAGATGATTGGCTGAATGATATGTCGGAGGACGTTGTTATATACGCAATCGAAGAAGCTGTAAAGAACAACAAACGTAATTACAGGTACATAGAGGCAATACTTCGCAATCATTTTAATGCGGGACGTACTACCCTTGCGGAAGTGCAAGGTGCAAAGAAAACATACCACAAAGGGAATGAACAAAGCGTATATGATGACAACGGTGTTGATTATGACGAACTTGAAAAAAAAATGAGGGAGCGAATGTAGTGGTAATATTAGCAATAGACCCCGGTAATACACAAAGCGGTTGGTGCATTATTGACGGAGAAACAATGAAACCACAAGACTTTGGAAAGACCGATAATGATGAGTTGTTAGACAGTTTTGAACGTCTGATAAGAGTATATCAAGTAGACGTTGTTGTTATCGAAATGGTGGCGTGCTACGGTATGCCGGTTGGACGTGAAGTGTTTGAAACGTGCGTGTGGATTGGCAGATTTACAGAAAAATCAAAGCAATTACAAAAGGATGTTCAATACATAACACGCAAAGATGAAAAAATGAATATCTGTCACAGTATGAAAGCCAACGACGCAACTATTCGCAGGGCTTTGATAGACAGATTTGCAAAGCACGATTTAAAGAACGGCAAGGGAACAAAGAAATGTCCCGATTGGTTTTATGGATTTAAGAGTGACATTTGGGCGGCTTATGCAGCGGGGATAACGTGGATTGATATGGAGGAAAATGATGATAATTAAACAAGACAGAGAAAATTTTCATATGTTGAATTTTTTTGGACAAGTTTATGATGGGACATAAAGGATACATAGCGGGCGGCTGTTTTAAAAACATTTTCAACGGTGAAAAGATAAAGGACATAGATATATTTTTTGATAACGAGGAAGAATTTTATTGCGCCGTGGAATACTTCGACCGTCAGACAGAAGGATATACAGGCGATAACGCATTGACAGTGCAATATAATTTTTACTACGAAAACGACAATGTCAAGGCATATAAGCATATAGACAGTGGGTTGGTATTGGAGTTATGTCGTAAAAATTTCAATGATGCAAAGTCAATGTTAGAAAATTTTGATTTTACTATATCAAAGTTTGCGTATTTCAAAGAAGAAGTAACGGAGGACGACGGAAAACATATTGAATATAAAGTAATGTACGACGATAAGTTTTTTGAACACCTACATACAAAACGATTGGTAGTCGATGACAAAATACTGTTTCCAATGTCAACATTTGAGCGAATGATACGATATATCAAATATGGATATATGCCGTGCAGAGAAACAAAATTGAAGATAGCAACAGCAATACACGAAACAAATATTGATGATATTTCGGTTAGCAAAAGTTTGTATGAGGGTATGGATTAATTTATTTTTAGGAGGAATAAGAAAATGAACAAAGAAAAAGAAATAACAAAGATATTAATGGAATTAGGTACACCGTGTCATTTGGCAGGCTATGACCTAATCAGACAAGCCGCTGTGATAATGTTACACAACGAAAAAATAAAGCAAAGGGATATATATCGACAGTTGGCTGAAAATGTTGGCAAAACACAAAGTCAGGTGGAACGAAATATTCGCCACGCAATAGAGGTGACGTTTTATGATATTCGCCCCGAAATGGCTAAAAAATACTTTGGCAACAGTGTTGGTTACAACAAAGTTAAGCCGTGCAACGCGCAGTTCCTCGCTACAATCGCGGAACACACGAAGAACAAAGAGTTATACACAGAATAGGGGGATAGAAAATGACTATTAAATTACCAATGGACGTGGAAATAGAAATGAATACGCGTTTGCCGTATGATTTCGATGATATTATTCGCAAGATATTCAAAGAATATTTAGGCGAAGCAAAAACAGAAAATTTAGATTTTAATAAATTAAAATTTATAGACCTTTGCATTGCCTCGATCCGCAACTCGAAAGACGCAAAAGAGGCAGTTCAAGATATAATGCTCAAGCAAACAGAATACAGATTAAGAATGCTTAATCAATTTCCAGAAAAAAATTCGTTTTTTAACATGAATTTTATGGCTCATTACTATGAAATGGGTAGAGCAAGCGCATTACTGCATACTGAATATAGCAGTAATTACACAGAAAATGAAACTATTATGAAAGTGATTATAAGAATTATAAAAGTGGTTAGTGATTTTGAGGAGGAAGAAAATGGCGAAGAAAAAGAGAATTAAAATCGGTGCTATGTATCGAGAATACGGCGAAATGGAAGGAGTGTTATGCCGTAATTGCTGCAACTTCACGACAATAGTTGTTGACGGAAAACGTCACTGCAAATGGAGGGCATACGGCATAACACATGACATTAATACGAATTGGAATAGTAGATATATGGCGTGTGGATTATATAACACGCCAATAGATAAAAAGTATAAACCACTTGTGGAGGGATAGGACAGAATGGCAAGAAAAAAATATAGCGGCGGATTTGAGGAATACGAAAGCAAGTTAAAGCGTGTTATGGAACGTTTGGGAGTAAAGCGATATAAGTATGATTGGAGTAGAAATGAATGCTTTATTGAATTTACTTATAAAAATCAATATTACCGTTTTGAACATTCGCTTCATAAGGCGGCGGAACATAAACAGAATATACATTATTCATCGGACCTATTTGCACAATTAGTCAAAACATTGGAAGATATTGCTCGAATGGTTGAGCGTGGTATATACGATTTGTCTACTTGGATAGAGGGTATGAAAACTTTACCGCCTAAAAAACAAATTCCACAGTGTTTTGTAACGTTGGGATTTGACAATATTCCATCAATGGACGAATTAAAAAATCGTTTCCGTATATTAGCAAAGGAAAGCCACCCCGATAGCGGCGGCAATCCTGAATTATTCTGCTTGTATAAATCCGCTTATGAAGAAGCGGAAATGTGTTTGAGGGAGGAACAGAAAAATGAAAAATAATAAATTAAAACCGTGTCCGTTTTGCGGCAGCACAGAAGTAGCATTTCTTGACGGTGGTGTGTATGATGAAATGCGATTTCAAGTTGAGTGTCAAAATTGCGGTGCGACTGTAGGTTTTATTAATGAAAGTAGGTCAGATGATGAACTCGGAGAAGCGTGGAATATGCGTTCAACTACAGAAATAAAATCAAAGACTATGACGCTTGATGAGGCGATAGAACATTGCAAAGAAGTCGCAACTAAAAATTGTTCGGAATGTGCAGAAGAACACAAGCAACTTGCAAATTGGTTACGCACGCTAAAGTATTTAGAAGAAAATGCGGTTATGCCAATACACAAAAAGCAAGATTGGTTAGACATAGCGGAACACTACGGTATTAAACAAATTCCGGTAGCGATTGAAGAAATGGCTGAATTAACACAAGTGTTGACTAAGTATTTGAGAATATCGCAAGGCGGTCAGTTTGTACTAAAATTAATGTTCGAAGTTCAAGACAGCATAGAGGAAGAATTATCGGACGTAATTGTAATGATGATACAGTTGCAATATTTATTTAACATTGACAATGACACAATAAACAAAATTGCAGACGAAAAACTGAAAAGAACGTTAAAATTAATGGAGGAACAAAAATGAAGTTTAGAACAAAACCATGTGAAATTGAGGCGGTACAATGGACGGGCAGAAATGTAGCAGAGATTATGCGATTTGTAAAAAATGAAAGTGCTATTATTACAAACGGAGTATTGATAATAAAAACCTTAGAGGGCGATATGGTAGCAAGCACAGGGGACTACATCATCAGAGGACTACGAGGGGAATATTACCCGTGTAAGCCTGATGTGTTTCAGAAAAAGTATGAGCCGTGCGAATAAGAGGTGACAAAGATGAAAGCTGAACAATTTGAAAATATCATAAACAACCGCATAGAAACGTGTAAACGCGTTCTATGCAGTAAAGCAGAAGAATACGCAACCGATGATAGATTACATAATTTCAAAGTAGCGGGCGAATTGCAGAAATGCACACCTGTAAAAGCGTTGGGCGGTATGATGGCAAAACACACCGTATCAGTCTATGACCTAATCGAAGATTACGAACAGGGCAAGGCAATATCAAAAGAAATGTGGGCTGAAAAGATAGGTGACAGTATAAATTATTTGCTGTTGCTTACGGCGTTGTTGGAGGAAGATAAAAATTTTGAGCCGATGAAAAGAGGAATGACATACGAACAAACAATAGAGGTTATTACAAATGCTATACAAAAAGACGAAATGACTGTCGAACGAGATATGGCATTGGCTATTATACAAAAAACATTAAAAAAACAAATTCCCAAAAAAATAGAATTCGACGGCAATCAACTCATTTGTCCTAATTGCGGCAATGGTACAGATATATTATTTGGCGATAAATATTGCGTTGAATGCGGACAGCATTTAGATTGGAGTTGGGCGATTCAATGAGCAAAAAGTATAAGGGATTTAAGGGTAGCGGCTACAATAAAAAGTCGCTACCGAAATACACAAATAAAACGTTGCTGAAAATTATAAAAAAGGCAATGGCGAGCAAGTTGGAAATTGATTGTAAGTATTGAGGAGGATACATAATGCGAGAGATACTATTCAGAGGTAAACGTATAGACAATGGAGAATGGATAACGGGCGGTATATTTCAGCAAAAAGCTGATGATGTCAAAGATGAAGCAGTGTATATAATTGGTGGTTTATCAAATGATGTTGACTGGGCACATAGGGTTATACCTGAAACAGTAGGACAATTTACAGGAGTTACCGACAAAAAAGGAAACCGAGTCTTTGAGGGAAGTATATTCCGATATGAACCGCATTTCACAACGGAGAAAGCGTGTTTAGGAATAGTTAAATACAGAAATACATACGACAGACAACGTGCGTGTAATGACTGTGGTTTTGTCATAGAGTGGCAACATGAGCCGTTATTGACGCTACGAGAAGATTTATTATACTGGTGCGGTGACGGGAAATCAGCCAGTGTTATAGGCAATATACACGATATGAATGATAATCCCGAATTATTTGAGGAATAAGAAAATGACAGTTGCAGATTTTTATAAAAAATTTAAAGAATTAATGGAACAAGGATATGGTGAATATACGCTGTCAACTGACGCGGGACTTGCTCCGTTAGTAGCTGAAAAGGCAGAGATATGGGAAGATAGCAAAGAAGTGATTTTGTGATAAAGAAAGAGAGGAACAAAAATGAATTTGATAAAGAGGTTTAAGAAAAGAAAACAAGAAGAATTAAAAAGCAAGTTTTATAACTATATAGAAAATGCAAAGCACAATATAAAAATTGCAATAAACAATGAGGTGGCGGAGTTTTGGTATGCAAAAGCACTCGGAGCATTGGATTTAGCCGGAAACATAGGTATGATAGACTTTTACGAACAAATTGAGATAGGAAATGAGGTTAGGATTATACGGAGGAATAATAAATGAAAGAATGGAAAGTCGAAAAGAATGAATTTGGCAAAGAGTACTATGAATTGCATTTCGGTGAATTTTATGGAGATGACGAGGATATAATTGCAAAATTTATCGAAGACGAAACAAATGATAGATTTGTTTATACTAATGCTTTTATTTATACATCAAAAGAATTAAATGCAGACCACGACATATTATTTGCAAACAGTATAGAGGACGCAAAGCAACAAATCGAAGAAATGCTAATTGAGCATTGGAAAGATGGGATTGAATATTTAGAGGACAGATTAAAGGAATTTCAAGAAAAATAAACGGAGGAAAAGTAATGAAAGTAGAATTAAAAGCGAACGGTAAAACCGTTCAAGTTGAAATAACAAAAGAACAGGCTAAAATATTAGGTTTGGTTGAGGAACGAAGCCGAACAGGATATGAGAGGGTTGAAAAAAGTGAAACGTATTATGTAATTAATACAGAAGACGATAGTATGATAAATATTACAGAGTTTAATGACCAAACGGATGAGCGATGTTATAACACAGGCAATTATTACAGCGATAAAACCATTGCCGAGAACAATGCTCGTGCAGACAGATTGCACCGTCAGCTAAGACAATGGCAGGGGTTAAACGATAAAGCAATAACAAAAAAAGATTGGAAAGGTTACGACGTTATTAAGTATAATATAGATTATGATTATCTTACTAATAGGCTATTAGTGAGGTGGACTGGTCGTTATCGAAAGTTAAATGTTGTATATTTCACATCGGAAGAAAAAGCGGAGAAAGCTATCAAAGTCTTTGAAGATGAACTGCTATGGTATTTTACCAAGTATGTTCAGAGATTGGACGAGATGCAAAATGACTAAAGAACAATTATGTTGGACGTGTCAGAAAGCTTGCAGCGATTGTTCGTGGAGCAGTTGCTTTCAGCCTGTGGAGGGTTGGACTGCTGAAAAGGTACACCGCAAGACGTATGATTCGTATAGAATAACAAAGCGTCCGGAATATGTACCAGATAAAGCGAGCAATTCTGAAAACAAGAAAAAGACACGAGTAACCAACAAAGAATTAGATACAATGAAAAGATTAAGAGATAATGGTCTATCATATTTTGAAATAGCAAAGATTGTAGACAGAAACCCTGACGTGGTTAGGGCGAATTTGGTGAGGTGTTGATATGGATAAAACAGCGAAGAAGTTAAAGCAGAAACGCAGAGCCGAACGCGAAAAAGCATTAAACGCAATACGCCAAGAGCAAGAAAAGGAATTGTTAAAGCGATTTGAGGTAGTAGCAAAGAAGCACGGTATCAAAAAGTTTAACAAAAAGCAAGCGTTACTGTCATACAAATTAGTCGAGGACGAGGCGATAAGCGACGGAACGATATACACTATAATGTTTGTGGCGTGGTATTTACATATCAAATATGGCTACAACTATATCCGAATAGCACAATTTATTGACGCAGTTAATTATTATTCCAAAAGTACCGTAGAGAATAAACGTGATACTGAAAAATTGATTGATGAAATGAAACGCGAATGCCAATTTGATTATGTGGAATTGATGAGCGACTTTGACCCATTAAAAATTAAAACAGATACGTCGGCGGAGGATAAGCTAAAAATGGCAGTCTGCAAAATGCAAGCAATATTACCTGTGACGCTGTATGTGTTGTATTTCAAAATGGGTTGGAAGAAAAAGAGAATGAACGCTGTCGGCGAAGTGGCAAAACAAGTAATGAAAGAAATACCAAAAGGCAAGATAAAGGAAATCAGAGAAGTATTGCGTAATGATTGTGGTATGGTGTTTTACAGCAACGGTTGGATAGATTATCTGAAAGCAAAAGAGTAGGAGGACGAGAGATTGACGGAGTTTCGATATTCAAGGACGTTAGACAAATTGGGGATAAGCTATAACACGCAAGGATTGATATATTTCCTGTGTGTTAATGCTAAACGACTGCCGGAGCAAGATAAGGCAGTGCTGAATATGTGTCTTGAAGTCGCAGGAGAGGACTATCAGGCACTATATAAATTTCTGACGGACAGCTCCGTCAATCACGTCTACATACAAATGCAATACGGATTGCACCCGAAACGGTTATTTAATCTAAAACGCGAATTCTATAAACGGTTTCGGTATAACTTGACTCACTTTGACTTGCGGTAGAAATTGTGATATAATATATATGCTCACTTGAGAGATATTATATTTTTTCATTTATTCCTAAAAAAAGACGGTTACCAAACGGCAACCGTCTTTTTTGTTATGCGTTTTCAATCAGTCTTTCCACGATTTGACTGATAGATACACGCTTTTCGAGGGCAAGGTGTTGTAGCTTTTTTTTAGCCGAGGCTGATAATTTTATGTTAGTCTTGGTAGTATCGCCCTCTGATACCTCACCAAAATATCGTTCGTACACGTCGGGAGTGCTATGTTTTTCAATGAATTCCTTAGCCTGTTCATCTTCTATAGGAATTATTGCAGAGCCGCCACAAATCATATCACCGTCCGCTTTTGCATATTTGGTTTTTGCACCTCCTGTGCCATGCAAAAAATATTCACCTGTACGCTTTATGAATAATTCTTCGTAGATGTAATTAAAATCATCATTTGGTAGCTCATTGTCATATATGCAGATACTTGTTGCAGTGTCTGTATCATACTTTTTTCCTCTAATAATTTTTTTCACTTTAAATTCCTCCTATTTTTATCATAGCCACACCGCTCTATCATAACAGGCTTCCGTATTACCGTTCAACCAATCTTGAACGTTTTTCGCTGTCCAACTTCTGACAGCGAAACAACCTTTACCGATACCACATCGGTAGGCTGTAACAAACCCGTCGTTGGATACTTTTATCCAACGGCTTGTGTCGTCCTCAGGTTCATTTGGAATGAATCTGATTGTACCTTTTACCACTTTATCGAAGTGGTAATCTGTTTCTTTTTCAACTTTTTCTACAAGTTCTTTTCCTGTAGCAGTCAGTTCATACTTCGGACAAAATCCAAACTCGTCCATTGCGTTTATTAATTTTTTCATAATTAATCTTCCTTTCTTTTTTTTTGAGTGTTGCACCGACGCACCGAAATGCGTTGGGTTTTGTTTAATCAATAATTTTTAGTACTCCTTTGTAGTGTCAATGGATTGTTTTCTGTATATGTTACGCAACAACGGTTCGCCGTCGCTACCAGTTCCCACAACATCACCCCATACACGGAATACGGGGCGACTGCTGAATGATATGCTCCCAAAAACCTGTATATCATTTTCAGGTATTATTTCATATTTTCCATCTGGGTAAAACAAAGCATTATATACAGATACACCGTTTTCGTGGAAACCATCCCGATAGTTGTATGATTTTTCATCTTCAGGAACATCTCCAAACCGTATGAACCCTTTCTCACCTGTTTTTCGTCTTGCCGCGATACTTTGTTCTACTCGTTCTTTTGCTTTCGCGGTTTCGATATGTATTGCGTCTATTACGGGTTCATTTTCTACATTGTTTCTTATTTCGCAGGAAAATCCTTTTTCCTCTAATTCTTTGACGATTTTCTCAGCAACATTTTTGATGTCACCGTCAATATCCCACTTCATATTGGGAAGATTTTCTGCGACAGTGTGAGCGGCGTAGTATCCATTTTCTCCACGATAAGTGTATCTGCCGAATACGCTGACACATACCTTAGGTTCATACCCGCCAAGGGAATTTATTAAAAGTTCTTTCATAATTAATCTTCCTTTCTTTTCCGCCTCTCGGCTCACCTCTTTATTTACTTTCTGACTATATTATAGCATACTTTGGTGTTAAAGTCAATACTTTAACACCAAAGTTAAATAAGATTATAAAGAATATACATATATCCCTATGGTGATTTATGCAATATGTACAAAATGTAAAAATATTAAAATTGGAAAATAGTGCGGGGGATAGATTTGATTTACTACATATAGTAGGTAGAACCGTCGTGAGGACGGTGGGTTAATATTTCACTGATTGTCGGTGGGGACGGAAATATTAAATTGATGAAAAGGGGGTGTCAGCCATCGCAAAACAGAGAACATATACAGACGCCGACCGTGAGCAGGCATTTGCGGAATACACGGTATTGGGAAATTGGGAATTAGTATCGCGCAAAATGGGTATTCCCGTAAACACGTTAAAATCGTGGTGGCGACGACATCCGCCTGATATGGACGAATATGCAGAAAAACGCCGAGAGGTCCGCGAGGGTTTCATCGAAACGGCGAGCAGAGCCATTGAAAACGGCGCGGAACTGATTAACAGGCGTATGGAAACGGCATTGAAGTACCAACAAGAATTGGAGGGACTATTAGATGAAGTATCCAACGACGAAGATATGACAGTGCCGCAGAAAAAAGCCTTGATATCTAAAATAAAGGCTTTGGAACTGCACAAGTTAAGCGAAATCAGCACAGCAGTCGGCACTCTGTATGATAAGCGTGCATTGGCACAAGGTCAATCAACCGAGAACACGACTATTGAAATTAAAATGCCGCAGGACGTGATGAAATATGCAGAATAGTCTGAAATTAGACCTATCACGTACCAATCCGAAACAAGAACAGTTTTTCACCGCACATAACAGAATGATTATGTACGGCGGAGCGAGAGGCGGGGGCAAGTCGTGGGCGGTCAGAATGAAGGCAGTGTTATTGGCTATCAGATACGCAGGTATCAAAATGTTGTTTCTGCGACGGACATACAGGGACTTGGAGCGTAATCACGTTCGCGAGTTAGAGCCGCTATTGAAAGGTATAGCGAGATATAGCAAACAGGAAAAGTGTTTCTATTTCAATAACGGTTCGCTGTTGGAAATGGGATATTGCGACAGTGAGAGTGACGTCAATCAATATCAGGGTATCGAATACGATGTCATTTTTATGGACGAGGCTACGCAATTCACTGAATATCAATATTCAACACTGACAGCGTGTATCAGAGGTGCTAATTCGTTTCCTAAACGCATGTATCTGACGTGTAACCCCGGCGGTGTCGGTCACGAATGGGTAAAACGTCTGTTTGTATCACGAAAATACAGGAATGCAGAAAATCCTAACGATTATATGTTCATTCCTGCGACGGTGTTTGATAATGCGGTGTTATTGGAAACAGATACAGGCTATGTTGATATGTTAAATAATCTGCCCGACGGACTGCGAGAAGCGTGGCGTGACGGCAGTTGGGATTTGCTTGAGGGGCGTTATTTCGATGAATTTGACAGGTCAATACATATTGTTAAACCGTTTCAAATTCCTGAACATTGGCGTAAATATCGTGGAATGGACTACGGTTTGGATTGCTTGGCGTGCGTATGGGTGGCTATTGATGAACGCGGTAACTACTATGTTTACCGCGAATATGCCGAAAGCAACAAAGTTATTTCAGTCGGTGCAGGGGAAATAGTCAATCTGACGCCGACTGACGAACGAATAGAATACACCGCCGCCCCACCTGATATGTGGGGCAGGACGCAAGAAAGTGGTAAAACAAAGGCGGATTTGTTCCGTGAGGGCGGTTTGCCACTGCTAAAAAGTTCAAATAACCGTGAGGCAGGTTGGTTGGCGGTCAAAGATTTATTACAGGTCAAAAACGGCAGTAGCCGATTGATGATATTCGATAACTGCATTGAATTAATCGACTGTTTAACATCGTTGCAACGTGATACGAAACACCCAACGGATTGTGCGACAGAACCACACGATATAACACATTTACCTGACGCATTGCGGTATTTCGTGTTGCAATTTACATCACCGTCAAAGCCTCCGAAAGAGGAAAAGACGGCGATACAGAAGTACAGAGAGCGAGCGATAAAGGGCAAAACACAAAAAAGGAGGAGCTATTTCTAATGAAAATCAAGAAGATAAAGAAAAAATGCGAAGTCAGAGGGTGCAAAAATACCGATACATATTCACTGACAAATACAAACGAATTCGGTAACAGTGTCATTATCTGTGAAGAATGTTTAAAACAGGCGGTTAAAGCTGTTGCAGAATACGACCCGTCAGCAGAAAAAAAGACGGTATCAGTACCACCACCACCGCTATTTTTCCACGGTGGAATAGAGAAAACAGCTAAAAATGTGGAAGAAACAGAGGAAGCATGGCCTATTCCGTACACAAAGGAGTATTTGGACGGTGTTAAGTACAACGATTTGAAAAAAATCGCAAAGGAAATGGGTATCAACGCAAACGCCGACAAAGAAACATTGATTGAGAGTATTTTGCAAGTTAGTTAAGGGGGAGTGGCTATGAATGTAACAGGGTTTCTGCTATGCGTTACAGCTATTCAAACATTAACCATAGTAGGAATGACGATAGTACAACATATCGAACGCAAAGACCTGTATAACAGGTTGATGTGCAGAAATATGACCGAATACAACAACATCAAAGCCGATGAGCCAAAGCAACCTATCAGCAGGCATAAAGCCGTTTTGAATAGGTGGCGTAAGAACGACGCAAAGGTGGGTGATGAATAATGAATTTAAGATATTCACCTGTATTGCAGGGCATAAAAGCGAGCGTAAAGAGTATGTTTTCACCACCTAACAGCGAAAGCGCAGATGATGAAGAAGTTGACAGAGTAATTGACACCGACGACGACGGAAATCAGCTTTACAAGGAAGATATTATCGCAAATATTCACGAAGAATTAGAGAAACGCCGTTCAGCACGTTCAGCATTGGAAACACAATGGCATTTAAACGCTAATTTTTTAGTCGGTAATCAGTATTGCGATTTTAACCCATACAGTCGCGAAATCGAACAGTTGGAGCCTGTATACGATTGGTTGGAACGTGAAACGTTTAATCAGATTGCACCGTTAATAGATACGCGAATTGCCAATCTGAAAAAGATTAACTATCGAATGAAAGTAAATCCACGAACGAACGAGTTAGAGGACTACGCAAAGGCTGAAACATCAACTACGATATTGCAGTATTTGCAGACTTCAAGCGATTTTAACACCAAGAAAAATACCGCAATACAGTGGAATGAATTGTGCGGTAACTGTTTTTGGTTATCGTGGTGGGATAAGGACAAGGGCGAGAAATACGCCACCGAAAAAGTCGTTACTGTTGATGAAGAGGGCAATGAGAGAAAGTTTGAGCAAGCGTTCTATCAAGGCGATTTGGAGTACGGATTGATAACACCGTACGAAGTATTCCCAGAAAGCATATTCAAAGAGGGAATAGAGGCACAACGTTCAATTATTTTGGAGCAAGTAAAGACCAAAGAGGAAATATACGACCTATACGGTATCAAAGTTGAGGGTGCAACGGTTGAAACGTTTGAATTGACGCCCGTTGTTGCCGGAGGCGGTTTCGGTTACGAGAATACCGTCACAACATTAGGTACACGTTCGGTAGATAACGCCGCAAAAGTGATTACGTATTTTGAACGTCCGACCAAACACAGACCGGACGGAAGAATGATAATCATTGTCGGTGACGAACATTTGGTTTACTACGGTCCGCTACCGTATTCACGCATACCGCTAACGCAAATGATGTGTCGTGAAACGGCAGGACAATTTTTCGGTAGGTCAGTAATCGAAGATTTGATACCGCGTCAGCGTGCGTATAACGGTTGTCTAAACCGTATACACGAATACATCAAACGCATTGCAATACAGGGTTTCTATGCCGAAGAGGGCAGTATCGACATTGAAGAATTTGAACAGAACGGTGCGGCACCTGGTGCAATGTTAGTGTACAGACAGGGAACAAATGCACCTACACCTATTCCGAATGGCAATTTACCGTCAGAAATAATGACGGAACGCTACAATCTGAAAAATGATATGGAATATGTAGCAGGTGTATCACAGCTGATGATGAACGGTGCAACGCCTGCAGGCGTAACGTCAGGTACAGCTATACAGAACCTTGTTGACATAGACAATACACGTCTATCACTAACCGGCGACCATATCCGAAACAGTATCAAAAATTTGGCGGTAATGTGGCTTGAAATCTACAAAAAATATGCGAATACACGACGTGTGCTGAATTGCACAGGTAAAAACCGTATCGGTAATGCGATTATTTGGAATAGCGACGATATTAACAGCTATGACGTGGAATACGTCACAGAAAATGAACTGTTGATGTCGGAAGAAGTGCAAAAGGAACGTTTCTTCGACGCATACAAAATGGGACTGTTTACCGACGCAAATGGTCAGATACCTGAACGTGTAAAACAGAGGGCACTGGAGTTTATGAAAGTAGGCAATTACACCGAAATAATGAACATCAATGCACTGCAAATTCAAGCGGCACAACGTGAAAATGTATTTTTTGAGCAGGGTGCAGTACCGAGAGTATCAGAGTTTGACGACCACGATATACACATAGACGAACACCTACGGTATATCTTGCAGTTGGATTTTCAACTGTTAAAACTGAAAAAGCCTGAGTATGCAAAAGCATTAGAGGACCATATCAGACTACATAAACAGGCACAGACACAAGATCAACAGCAGAATGTAATTGCTATGTTGGCACAACAAGGACAAAGATAGGAGGACTATACATAATGGATAATTTCTACGACGCAAGACGAGCGACCGAAGATATGTTTGACGGTCAAGAGGTATTGGGCGAAGAAAGCACCCCCCAAGATACCCCACAAGAACCACAACAAGAGGGACAAGCACAAGAACCACAAGCACAAGAACAACCGACACAGGATAATAATGCGGTTGATGAGGCGGCGAATGTAGCACAGGCGGCGGCACAAGCGGCGGCACAACGTGAACAAGATTATCAACGCATAATGTCAGAAAACGAACAGCTAAGACAGACAAATAACGAATTGCAACAGACTATAACACAGCAATCACAGCAACGTGAGCAAGCAATTATAGAGGACGCAATGCAAATGCCAATGTTGGATGTAAACCGTTTAGCTTTCGAGGACGATGCAACTGTTCAGCAAATGCAACAGGACTATGCAAACGCAATGCAAAAATACGTCACACAGCAAGTGCTAAAAGACGTTGAACCTGCCTTGCAATACGCAAAGGACGGTATGCGTGAGAAAGAAAAAAGGGAAATGCTTGAGGCGTTCAACGGTGTTGATGAACTGAAAGGTATTAACGATATGTTGCCACAGCTGGACTACATCATTGAACATAACAAGTGGTTAGACAACGACGATATACCTATGGACGAAAAGTATTTGACGGCGTATATGATTGCAAACGGCGTAAATTCCGCGAATACACCGCCACCGTCAGACCCAACAGCAGAAGAATTAATGAAATACTACGACAGCAATCCCGAATTTCAACAAATGATTGAAAAAAAGAGACTGGACGACATTAAACAAAGTCAGCAAGTGCCTGCAATGTCAGCGTCAAACGGCGCTGTAAACGCGGCATTAACAATAAAGGAAAAACCAACAACTTGGGACGACGCCTCCAAAAGAACAAAAGATATGTTCAGAGGGAAATAACGTACCCACATTACAAAAGAGGGAGAATTTTTAAATGGGAAGAGAACAAAACTTAAAAACTATTGAAGAGGCTCTAAAATCTAACTACTTACCGGTATGGAATAACCTACTCGGTATCGAGCCTACACCACTACTATCAAAAATCAAGAAAAAGCCATTGGTAGCAAATGAGATTGTTGCGTCAGCTCCAATCGGTCTATCGGGTGGCTTTGGCTACGGAGAAGAAGGACTTGCAACGCCTGAGGCGGGCAATGTTATGTTCAAACGTTTCAGAACATACGCAAAAGATATGTACTCAAACGTTGAATTGTCAATCAAAGCTGTACAGCTTACAGGCAAGAACGGCTCTATGGCAAATGCACTTGACACAGAAGTTAAGGGGGCGTACGAAACAGCCAAATGGAACGTCGGACGTTCGCTATTTGGTAACGGTACAGGTGTATTGACAAAGGTTGTTAAACAGACAACACCAACAAAAAATGTTGAAGTAACTGACATTAAGTATGTCAAGGAAGGTCTAATTGTAGACTTTTATCCGACCGCGGCTACAACGCCAAACGACGCAGTTGCTAAAAAACTACGAATTGTAGCAATTAACCGCACAAAGAACAGTAACGGCAACTATGAGATTATCCTTGACAAAGCACCTACAACAGCGCTTGTTGACGGCTTTATGACGGTGCAGAACTCATTTAATCGTGAAATCACAGGTCTTGGTGCTATCTTCGACGATGAAGTTCCAACAATTTACGGCGTAAGCAAGGCAGACAATCCGTTTGTCAAGCCTATTGTTATTGACGCAAATGATAATGTTGAGGACAACATTATCAGAAAGGCTCTAAGACGTGCCGAAAAGGACAAGAACTCAAAGGTTGATATGCTGTTGTGCGGTGACGAAGCGTACGACCACTACGCAGAATACCTAAGAGTAAACAATATCAGAGTTGAACAGAACACCTTACAGGGTGGTTTCAAATCAATTCAGTTTGATTTCGCCAACAGACAGGTTGATGTTGTCAACGAAACGTTCGTGCCGGATGATGAAATTTGGGGTGTTGATACATCAGCACTTGAATTACATACACAGGAATGGAAATTTGCTGACCTACAAGGCGGTGGTATTTTCAACCTTAAGGAAAATTCATCAGTTTACAGAGCATTGCTTGCAAACTACGGTGACCTTATCTGCTCAAATCCGGGCGGTCTAATCAGAATTTACAACTGTATTTAATTCTAACGGCAAGGTGATTATATGTTGCCTTGCCGTTATTTTGCCGTTATTTTAGGTACTTGCTGAAATATTTTTTTCTGAAATGCGGTGATAAATTGGAACAAGCAGAAGTAACACTTAAAGAAATATACGAAAAGGTAAGTCTTAAAGTGCCTTTGGAACAGCGACGGTTCTTTAATTTCTTTAACGACACCGTTGCAGAACTTGAAGCATTATATCCCGACTTACTATTCAAAGAAGGTGTGCATTTTACACCGGTACACGATTTATCGGACGAAAACGTTGTATTACCGCTTTATACTCCGGCAATCGTGGACAATATCTTATACCTTTGCGGTTACGACCAACAAGGTATATTCAAACAAGAATTTACACGAAAATCAAGAAATGCCTATGTGCATTATTGGAAAAATCACGCACATAACAGACGTGTACGACGAATGAGGTGGTAGAGAAGTGTTTGACAGTGGAATATCTGCAAAAGCGTTAATAGCAGAATTACAGAGTGAAGTGGACGTCGCACTTCCTATCACAAATTCGACGTATGCAACGTGGCTGAACAGTCTGCAATGGCTGTTATACAGTGCGATTATAAAAGAACAGAACGACTTGATAATTACCGAACCGCAAGAGGATGTTATACAGCTTGCAAACCTTGATGTTTCGGATAATGAAGCACCGATACGGTTTGAAGATATATATGCGGTGTATGCAGATACAACACAATTAATAAAGACGAGTATAACAAGCGGTTTCGTATTTCCCGATTGTTTTTATAAAAAAGGTGATAATTTAGCTGTTAAAATGCAAAAAACACCTAATTTTATTAAATTAATCTATCATATCAAGCCCAAATTGATAAAAGTAAATGAAAATGACGAAATACAAGACGGTAACGTGATGATACCGATAGAATTTATCGAATTGGTAAAGTCAAAGCTAAGAGGCGAAGCATATTCACTTGAAAATGAGTACGGTCCTGCGTCAAATTGGCTCAACAATTACAATATTTTACTTGAAAATTTCAAACAATGGCTATCTGATAAAGCCCAACAATTCGGACAGTAAAGGAGAGGTTATATGGCAAAGAAACAAAACGAATTACAATTCGGACAAGTACCATTACCACAGGCACTAAAGCAATATAGCCTTTCCAAACTGAATTGGAGTGGTTTAAACAGACGGCAAGTTATAGATACAGGTGCTTTGTCTATGGAATGCAACATTTCTACAGTCGAGGCACCTTATTTAACACCGTCGCAAAGCAGAGTAGACATATTGTCCGATATGGGACTTGAATACAAACACCCTATATCGCTATTCAGTTTTGATGATTTCCTTGTTGTTATCTATCGTGACGATACAGAATTAAAACTTGATTATCTCGTTTTGAGCGACAAGAAAAACAGTAAAGGACAAATCACAAAAGTATATACAGGTCTAATAAAAAAGGGTGTGACAGAAGAAACTGACGCGATACAGCGTAGTATGGTGCAATTCAATGTATATGAAAATGCCGTTGATGTACTTGGCGGCACATATGTAAAGAAATTGATACTGTTTCCTGACAAAGTATCTATGTTTATGAAGATTGTAGATACAGACAAAGACCCTACTACATTTGACAAACAGGCAGTTAAGGACGGCAATGCCGATATTGATGTTATGTATTGTCAAAAAGAAAGTAGCGGCAAAAAAACTTACTATGTTTGGAATGGGGCGATAGGCAGATTTACTTTGACAGGTGGCGTGAACTACTTTGAAACAAGCAATTTGGACGTTGAAATAAAAAAATACTACAATGACGGATATACTCAGACGAAAGACGAGTATTACAATGACGGTTACAGAAAGTCAAGTAAACAAACGTATAATGACGGTTACAAAAAGACGGAATATAACAAAGACAGTAACAAAAAAGCGAGGTTTTATGACGGATACCAAAAGCAATGGTCGGGTAGTTATAACGAGAACGATGGAATTGTGTACTATCAGCGACAAGGAACGTGTTCACCATACACTTACATAACGGTTACTGATTTGAAGAACGATGATAGTGTAGCAGGCTTATATATAAGGGCATTTTCACCTTTAAAACAAATGACTAATGTAGCTTTTTACGAACGTACAGGTACGTCATTCCCTTACACATATACAAGAGTATATGCAGAACTTGATTATAATTCAGACATAAGTAATTACTATGAAAAGGTTTCTGATAGCACAGGTACGGTTCAAACCAAACTATACGTAAGAAAAGCTGATGATAACGGTACGATAATACCGTATGAGTATGAGGAAGTAACTGATATTGCATACGGTACGAATATAACCGATTATTACGAAAAGATAAGCGACAAAGAAGTTACGGCAAAAGCATATTACAAAAGAACCGAAAACACCGATAAGGATAGCGACGATAAATACAAATACGAATTGATTAAAAACCTTGAAAACGGCAAGAAAGTATCAAAGTATTATGAATTTACCGAAAACTATGCACCGCCTGAGGGGAGCAATAAGAGTTGCTATTGGCTTAACACATACAATAATCAAACCTATCAATTTTGTAGCGATACAGGCGACGGCAAAAGTGGTTTTGGACTACTATCAGTAGCACCGTCATTCCCTAACTTAAAGTATGCGGTAGTGCATTTATCACGCCTATTCGGAGTTGATGAGGATAGAGTACACGTTTCAGGCTATAACGACTATACGAATTGGAACTTAGACACCGTAGCCGAAAGTAATGATAGTAATGCGTGGAGCAGTGCCTCACAAACCAACACAAAAGCAGGCGGTAACTTTACAGGTATAACAGTGTATGACAACCACGTTGTTTGCTTTAAACGTGACTTTATGCACGAAATATACAACAGTAAAAATCCGTTCAGATTGGTTGACGTGTATGCGGAGGGGTCTATTGACAACAGGAGCATACAAGAGGTAAACGGCAAACTGATATTTGCGTCAGATGATGAAATCAAGGTGTATACAGGCTCACAACCGCGTGAGATTGGCTACAATCTTGGCATTGATGAGTTCAAAAGTGCTGTATCGGGTAGTGACGGAAGAAACTATTACTTGTATTGTACAGACAGACGAGGCGAAATGTATCTGTTTGTGTATGACACAATGGTCGGTCAATGGTCGCAACAAGCAATCAAAAGTGAAGTATTAGGCTTTGCACATAACAAAAACGGTATGTATATGTTATGCAAAGACGGTGTTGTATACAAAATGGATACGAACAAATATACGGACGATTGGAGCTGTGAAACGGACTTATCAACCATACTGACATCATCATCTTCAAGCACATATCAGACAGTAAATATCAAACATATAGCAAAATTTCAAATGCTTGCGTATATTGAGGGGCGTTTCAAGGCGTATGCACTGTACGACAATGAAGAATTTAATCCTGAAACATCGCAGTTGCTATATGACAGTAACGGTCGGAAAGGTATGCAAGCAATACGCTTAAAACCACGAATGACCGCTAATTATGGCTACAAGCTACATTTTGAGGGACACGGTTATGTGCGTTTCTATGAAATGGAACTCGGTATTACTCCAGGAGGTGAGTTATTTGTATCATCAAGATGATATTAACAATATGAATTACAAACAGCTTAGAGAAACAGTATCAGAATTAAACGACAAATACGTTAAGCTGAAAAGGACATTAGAGGACGCTTTAGACAACATAGACGAAAGCAACCTCGCAACTACTTTGCGAAAGAAATTAAACGGCTATGATACTCAATTCAGTGTAACGGCTGAAAAGATAGAAAGCAAAGTATCGTATGAGGACTTAGAAAACAGTCTAAATCAATATTCAACCGTATCGCAAACGGCACAAGCTATTGAAATGTCAGTAGTATCAAGTCAAGAATACACGGATAATTCAGTAGAAACATTATCTTCAACGTTCACTATGACTGCCGACGGAATATCTACAAGGGTTTCAAAACTAAAGAAAGGCGTGGAAACACAATTTAATCAAACAGCAGAAAAGATTGAATCGCTTGCATTCGAAAAAATGAATACATCAGAGGCTGTTACAGTAAAAGAAAAACCGTCCGCAAGCGATAAAACGTTGGATAAAGAAAAACTCTACAAATATAACAACAAATATTATTATTTCAATGATATTTTACAAGATTGGTTAGAGTATGACGAAAAAAACGGTATTAATTCTGCATTCACTCAAATATCAGGCGGATTTATATTGAACGGTTGCGTAAAGGTGAGCGGTGACCTTATAACAGAGGGAACGATAACAGGTACAGATATAGTTGGAGCGAAATTTTATAATGAGGATAAAAGGGCGTATGTGACTATTGGTAATTCAAGTGGTAATTATGGTGATTTGACATTGAAGCGAGTATCGAATGGCAAAGGACAAGAAGTTTTTCAGATTTACGATACGGGTGTTGGTATTGCTATAAAAGCTGTAGGAACGTCTTTTATAGGTTCGACTGGAAGTAAGACATACCCCAAAGGCACTTGGGATTTTTCGAAATGTACGGTAATAGGTTTACCGACAAGTACAAGTTAAGGAGGAAAATATATGTTATTTAGAATAGGTGATAACGTCGCAGTGACGTGTAAAAACCCAAACGAAACACTGTTGTTTATAAACAGAGTACCAACAGCTTGGTTATTCTCGATAGATATAGAGATATGTCAAAAGGTAAAGAGAATGATTGTTGAAGAACAAAATCTTAAAGATATAAAAATTGAATATGAAAGTGAAGATTGTACAACCGGCAGAGTTGTTGACTTGCCTATGGACAGTCTACACAGCTTTACTATCGACTATGCAAGCGGTATGGCGCACGTTGAGTTTAAAAGGGGGATAAATAATAATGTATAACAAACCAACAAACGCAGAAGAAATGGAAGAATTCGAACGAATGACAACCGGCTTCGATTATGTATATGAAGAAACAGTCGGTGCAGGAGAAATAATATATCTTAAAATGCCTGTTGTATCGGCAAATAAGAGAGGTGTGAACGATATAGGGTGGCAATGTGACGGTGACGACGTTGCTTTATATGCAACTATGTCAAGAAAACCGCATAAGACCGAACTATGGTCGGAAGTCAAAGAAAACTATGTTGTAAATAAGACTGTATCGGCGTTGAAGTTTGAAAACAAGGACACAAAGCCTTGTAATCTATGTGTAAGGGTGCGTTTAAATTAATGGGGGTGGTTAAATGAAGGGTAATGTATGTTATCAAAAGACAGACTTCGGCTCTGAAACACCTGACTTGCTTAATAAATACGTTCTGAAAATAACTCAAATAGCAGGAATATCGCTCAAAAAAGATATTTCAAAAGAGAGTTTAAGGCTTGCTTTAAGCGTTCCTACACTTGTGTCGCAACTTGTTAATGATAAAGAGTACATAACCAAATCTGAAATTGAGATTATACAAAAATCTCTTGAAGATATGGATAGCGTGTTAAACGGCAAGATTGACGATACAAACGCAAAACTTGATGATGAAATAAACACAAGGGAAATGCTTGAAAATGTGGTGAATACACTGCAAACACTGGCTCACAAGCACAGTAACAAGAATGTACTTGATACTATCACAGAAGATAGAGTAGCAATATGGGACAAGGTGAAAGACCTTGATAAATACTTTGACTATATTGATTTTAAGGCTTTTGTCGAAGAAATAGTATATGCGTATACAAACGAACTTCAAAATCTGTACACAGCAATCGGTATTACATCATACGACGGTGGTGTATTCGGTATGGAACAGTTAGGAACAGAGCTTGACGGCGGTAACTTTGACAGTGAACCCGAAAACAGTTTTGATTGCGGTGATTTTAACCCGCTTGAACTGTCTGCACAAGTAACATCGGTCATTGATTGTGGAACGTATTAAGGAAAGGAGGATTGATAAAATGGCAACAAGATTTATAGCAAAGCACGGTTTGAAAAGCAATATAAATAGATTAACACTTTCGGAAGGTGAAATAGCTATTGCATATAGTGAGGATAAAACGAAAGCTGAAATATACAGTGGCTCAAAAGACGGAACACCAATACTCTTGATACAAGAAATTAATGTATCAGAGTTGCTTGCAAATGCAAACGAGTACACAAACACAAAAATAAGTGAGCTTGTAGATGGTGCACCAGAGGCTATGGACACTTTGAAAGAACTTGCTGACGCAATCGCTCAAAATAGCGATATTATGAGTGCGTTGCAATCTGCTATTGGCAACAAAGCGAATGAGGCAGAGTTAAGCGGTCATATTTCAGATACAAACAATCCACATACTGTCACGAAAGAACAATTAGGCTTAGAAAATGTAGATAACACATCAGATATAGATAAGCCGATTTCGACCGCAATACAAGAAGCATTAAACGACAAAGCACCGACAAACCACGCAAGCAGTGCCACAACGTACGGTATGGGTAATGCAAGCAATTACGGACATCTGAAATTGTCGGACAGTACCACAAGTACAAGCAGTACGTCAAGTGGTATTGCCGCAACACCTAAAGCGGTTAAAATGTCATATGACAAAGCGGTAAGTGCATACAATTTGGCTGATACCAAATTAGGCAAAGACTTTGTATCGGGTGGCTATACGGGTATTGATGAAGTCACTGCTCGTCTTAACGGCATAGAAGAAGGTGCGGAAGTCAACACCGTTACATCAGTTGCCGGAATGACTGGTGATGTAACACTAACAAAAGAAAATGTAGGTTTAAGTGATGTTGAAAATGTATCAACAAATGAGCAGACGCCGACTTTTACAGAGGCAAGCACAAGAGCAAATATCACAAGTGGCGAAACATTAAGTACATTGTTTGGTAAGATAAAAAAGCTTTTCACTGACCTAAAAACGGTAGCGTTTACAGGTTCATATACTGACCTGTCAAATAAACCAACGTCAATGCAAAATCCTAATTCATTGACATTGACAATGAACGGCTCATCATCAATCTATAACGGTTCGGCAACAGCAAGCAAGTCGTGGTATGCGCCGACAAGTGCGGGAACGACCGGATATAATTTAATCAGCAACGGAAGCGGTGCTCCGATATGGCAACAACCGCCTTATGCAGTATGCCCCGACAGTCCATCAATAAGCGATAGAAGATTGAGCATTACTAATTTTAAACTACTAACAGGAGTGAGGGTTTTAGTAAGGTTTACTTATCCTTTCGCCGGAACACAAGGTAAAGTTACGCTAAATGTAAATTCAACAGGAGCAAAAGAAGTAAAGCTATTACGAGCAGACGGTTCATATGATGCTATAACTCAATACAATTCTTGGTCGACGAATGAAATTGTTGAATTTGTGTATGATGGTACATACTGGGTAGCACTATCATCTGATAAGCAGTTTGTTTCAGGTAAGCCATCTGTTATAACAGTCGGTTCATCGACGGTGACAAGGTACTGTGACTTTAAATGTTCGGGAACAGATGACGATATAGTTATTCAAAAAGCAATGGACTCTTTAACAGACGGGGGAAAAATTATCCTTTTAGAGGGGACATATAATTTGTCGAGCAGACTTCTGCAAAAGAAGAATGTTGTAATTGAGGGACAAGGTAGGGGTATTACTAAAGTCAACACAAGTTATATTTTTCTTATATCAAACCTTGTGGGTACAAGTCCAACATTACATCTTACAAATATGGATATAAATTTTTTATCCACAAGTAATATTAGTCCTAATGCAGGTGCTTTTAACGATTATGACGTACTGCAAATTGATAATTGTTCAATCAGTTATGCAAACACAATGCACAACACAGATTCAATATTCTTTAATTGTAAAGTGAAGTTAAAGAATAGTAGAATATCTGTAACATTGCCTGCAAAACGCTATGATAACAGCCATCCTTGTTGGTGGATATTTAGAGATTGTACTGCCGAAATTATTGACACAGATATAATATTTCCTACAACAAGTAATAACACACTTAGCAATGGTGTTTTTTACAGGTGTGAGGGTAGTATGGTTGGCGGTTTTATAAAGCATATAGGCACAACTGTTAGTAGCAATCATAGCTATATTGAGGACGACTCTACAATGAATATTATTGGCACACAAATTGAATGTAGGCGATTTAGTCAATCAGAAACGACAACAGGAAACTTTAACAGTCTTGCTAACTGCCGAATTAAGATACTTCAAGCAGAAGGCTATTTTAGTGCATCTCATATTAACCATTGTGACTTGTATATATCGGCGTCAGTGATTTTCTGTGCTTATTGTATGGCATCTAACTGTAAGTTATGGTTTTCGGCGGCGAGTTTGGCTACATTGAAAAATTATTGTTTCTTTGAGGCTTGCTATACAAATCAATCAACTTGGATAGGCACAAATGGTACGGGCACGTCAACAACAGATACTAAGACAGTTTCGGGAATGGCAGCACCGTCATTTAGAAGCGTAAGTTAATATGGAGGAAGACTATGAATATAAGTGAATTTTTTAGAATTACACCTAACAATATAGTACAGTGTGTAAATTATATAGTGACTTTGAAAACGTTAAAGTCAGTAAAATTTTTGGACGAAGGTTTTGATAATCCAGATAACTTTGACCTAACACTTGAGTATTTCTTGGACGAGGAAGAAGTAAACGGTTTTAAAACAAATTATGTTGACAAGCATAAATTGTTAAGTGTTCAGAATGTAGAAGAATTGGACAACCCATATAAATGGGCAGAGGGGATAGTGTTACGCACAGATGACCCATATACTGAATTAGCCGAAATAGTCAAGTATGGCAGTAAAGAAGCATATGAAGCGTCTTTGCCTGAGGCACAAGATGAATTTAATCTTGATATGGATTACAGAATGTCTAAGATGGAATTAGGATTATAAAGAGGAGGAAATATCAATGACATATGGATATTGTAAAAAAATAATTGCAAGCGGTAGATATGATAAGAATTCAATGAAGGATAAACTTGACGTGTTTCTTCTTGCAGAACGTATTACTGATGATGAATACAAAGAATTAATGCAGATGATGTTGATGTAGATTGTGGAACTGAAAGCAGGTATCGAAAGTGAGTAAAGCACTGATAAAAAATGTTAAAAAAGGTTATTTACAAAGAAAAGCATTTAGATATATTCGTCAAAGCGGGATATATCACAGAGAACGAGAAAAAAGAAATTATGGAGGGTTAAAAAATGGCTAATAAAATTCAATTTAGACGTGGACTGAGAAAGTTACTACCAACATTGTCGTTCGCTGAGCCGGCATACACAAGTGATACAAACGAGTTTTTTATCGGCACAGGCAAAGGAAATGTAAATATGAACGGTAGCTTGTGGTATACAGGCACAGCTTTAAGCGGTACGTCTAAAAACATCAACTATACATATGCAGATTGCCCGCTTGTTAAAGTGGGTGATGTGTACCTTAATACCGATTATGGCTATATCTATCAGTCTACTACAGCAGGTAGCGGTGAAGATGTAAAGTGGCAATACAAAGGTACGATAAGAGGACCGCAAGGCATACAAGGTGTTAAGGGTGACACAGGTGAACAAGGTCCGCAAGGCTTGAAAGGTGATACAGGTGCAAAGGGCGACAAAGGTGATAAGGGTGAAAAAGGTGATACAGGTACATTGTCAAATGGCTCGGTACATACTGCTCATATAGCTGATGAGGCTGTTACAAGAAGCAAACTTGCAGGAGATGTTTATGATTGGATAAATAGCGGTGAATATTCCGAATCTGAATGGAATTTTGACCAAACCATAAAAAATCTAATAAAAATAGGAGCAATAAACATACCGATTTTGGAATGTTATCCTGCAGAAAATATAGGGGCGAAGATAAACACAGTAGCTAAAGTAGGTGACTTGTTTATCATAAAAAATGTGGTTGCAGACCCGGATACAGAAGCAATAGAACAAATTCGCTATAATGATGATTTAGATTCTGTTTTTGTTTTCAACGGAAGTATACAAAAAGGATATTGTGGAGTTTGTAGAGTTACTAAAGCCTTAAAAATAATAGATGTGGGAGAATATGAAAGCGGAGAGGTTAAACTGCTATTCACATTCAAACAAGGTGGAGAAGAAGTAGTAATACGCGAGGAGGATAAATAAATGAACATTTGGGAAACAATCAATATATTTTGGGTTACATTGGCGTGTAACCTATTCGTTAAAACCGTATTTATTGCGGTTATGTTAGATACAGTTTTGGGGTTACTAAGGGCAATCAAAGAAAAAAAGTTCAACAGTTGCTTTGGTATAGACGGAGCAATAAGAAAAATCGCAATGATTATATCGGTCGTATTTTTGGCAGTATTGGACAAGCTGATAGGCTTTAATATGCTACCGTTTGTGCCGGAAGAAGTGCTTAAATATATAGGCATTACGCAAGTGGGTATATGTGAGTTTTTCTGCTTGCTGTACATAATGTATGAAAGCATTTCGATAC
>OKXB01001127.1_pt1 | contig 28369 bp, 19 predicted proteins | sample 1601731 | NCBI WGS metagenome assembly OKXB01 (sample SAMN04414077, study PRJEB24778) | human gut metagenome | material: faecal | host: Homo sapiens
ACGAAGCCCGCTTTGAAGAAAGCGTTGCCGGCGGCACAGGCTCGGCCTCATCCAACACCGATGACAACCTGCGGTTTCTCTATCAGATCAAAGAGGAACTCACAGGCGGAGGCGGCGCCTTCATCCAATGCGACGAAATCAGCTACGAGCAGGACAGCTCGGGCGTCATTTGCAGTATTTCCAAGGAGAAGTGGAAGTCTCTCTTGGCAGCCCAAAAGTTAAAAGCACACGAAACCGGAGAGCTTCTCTCGACGGTCTCGCTCTTTTTCAGAAAAAACAGAATTGCGGCCCGCATGAATTCCAAGGAGAAATAAGAAAATGAAATTCGATCCGACTAAGTATGAGCGGTCGTACCGACCCAACTTTGAACTGACGCAAGCCTTTTGGTGGCAGCAGGGCGTCTTTGCCAGCGGCATAGGTTCGCTGGTTTATCTTGCCACCCACGGATTTGCCGTTTGGCCCGTTTGGGCGGCAACCGCTTCGGCCTGTGCCGCAATGTCCCTTTACCGCAGACATCAGGCCGTACAGATCAATGAGAAGCACAAGAAATTGAGAGGCATGGATCTTGTTTTCACGGACTTCGAGGCTTTGAAAGAAAAGATTTTTCCCGAGTACAAACCGGGGATGTCCTACGACGACATCAAGGGAACTTCAAAAGCGGTTTGGCTTGGGAACGGATTCATGTGGGAAAAAGACCAAATCCAAAAGCTCACTGAAATTGTGAGCGGGAACCTCGAGTCTTTGGATCTTCAGCCTGTCGGAGACAGCTCGGGCGGCTTCTCGGATAAAACCGGAGAGGCTGCCAAGAAAGGGCTTTCGGCCATTCACGGCTTGGGAGAGGAGACGGACATCTATCAGCCGTTGGGCCATATCAGCGGACACACGTTGATTCTGGGGACGACCGGTGCCGGCAAAACAAGACTGTTCGACCTTCTCATCTCTCAGGCGATCATGCGCGGGGAGTCCGTTTTGATCTTCGATCCGAAAGGAGACGAAGAGCTGGAAAAGAACGCGAAGAGGGCCTGCGAGATTGTGGGCAAGCCACAGTTGTTTGTTTCCGTTCAGCTCAAGGATCCGAAACACTCGGCCAAAATCGACCCGCTCGCAAACTTTGAGGAAACAACCGAACTCGCTTCCCGCATCAAATGCCTCATGGGACCGGGCGACGACGATTTCAAGAAGTACGCCACGGCTTTTGCGACAAGCATTTTCGAAGGCATGACGATGGCAGGCGAAAAACCGACTCTGAACAACCTTTACAAGTACGTGCAAAGCGGCAGCCTCCCGTCCTTGGTTTGCAAAATTGTTAAGCAGCTTGCCTCTCAAAAGGAGGATTATGAAAGCAACCTGAGAATTGCGCTCTGCACGGAGGACTTCCCCGAAGGGATCTCCGGCGTCAATGTCCTTAAGGGTTCGATGTCGGTGTCAAGAAACAAGCAGCAGGCGGTGGTAATGTTGAGCGATTTTCAGAAAGCTCAGTATTGGGTGGCGTACCTAAGACACTTCCTGATGCAAGACGATTCCCGCGCAGTGAGAAACGCGGCCTCGGTTGTTTCTTACTTTGAACATGATCAGGAACACTTGGGCAAAATGCTTTCCTGCCTTACGGCGGGACTTACCGACCTTACCGCCGGAGAAATCGGAACGATTGTGAATCCCAAATCTCATGCTCCGGACGAGAACTTCCTGAACCTCAAAGATCTCACGCACGGCAGACGGGTTGTGTACATCGGTTTGAATACCCTTCAGTATCAGGTTGCCGGACGTTCTTTGGGCGCCATTTTGCTCTCGGATCTGGCTCAGGTCGCAGCCGACCGCTACAACTACAACCGAGACATGGAACCCCTGAACATCTTCGTTGACGAATGTGCGGAAATCGCCAACGATCCTTTGATTGCACTGCTTAACAAAGGACGCGGCGCGAAGTTTCAGATTTACTGCGCCTCGCAGACGATTGCCGACTTCACGACAAGACTTGAGAGCAAGGACAAGACGGAATCGGCCTTGGGCAACTTCAACAATATGATTTGTCTGCGCTTAAGAAGCGCGGAATCCATGAAGTATTTCTCGGACAACTGCATGAAAACCAAAATCAACTACGTCATGCACACGCAGTCCACGAGCATTTCCGCAGACAATCCGATGACGGCTTCGGCCAACTCGGGAGAGCGCCTGATGGAAGAAGAAGCCGAACTTGTGCCGCCGCAGGTGTTGGGAATGCTGCCGGACCTGGAGTATTTCGCGTCTTTATCAGGCGGAAAGATTTTCAAGGGAAGGCTGCCGATCCTCTCGGAGGAAAAGGCGAAACTTGAGCGCAGTGCAAATATCGGAAAAATCGGAACGCCTTTCGAAAGAATCGCCAAGAAGTGCCTTTGGATTAGAGATTGATAAATGTCGCGACAGGTATCCGGATCGGAGAAAAGGTCCAACTTCGGAATCGGGCCGACATTGCCCGTCTGCTCCGATGAGACGCACAAACTTTGTCCGTTTGTCCCCGATTTTGCCTGGTTTGCGGCCATCCCGATAAACAAAGATTCTTGTCAAAGCCTTGAGTTTCAGAGCTTCCAAAGAAACGAAGAAGAGGAGAGAGTCGGGCCGGTTTCCGAAACAGGAGCAAGTTGTTCCTACAGCGGCAACCAAGTCCGTTTTGATTCTTTTGTTCCCGGTACTTTTCGCCGCCTCCTTTCCGACCGGATTGCCCGTCCGACTTCCGTATTTAGTTTTCGAATTATTTAGGAGCAGTTATGCCTGAATCCGCAGCAACACGACAAAACGGTTTGCCGTCTTTGTTTCGATCCATCTTCTTTTTGGTAGTCCTTCAGCTTGTGTCCCTGGTTATCCTGCTGCCGAGCGAGTATTCCGCCCGAGCTGTGTCGCAAGAGCACGCATCGCTCACGCAAGCCTACGGAAAATCCGCCGGACAGTTTGTGGCGATTCAAGCCAACAAAGCCTATACAACCGTCATGAAAGACACGGGGATCGAGGAAAAGGTCAACGGCCTGTTTGCACCGATCAGCGCGGATAACAAACTGAGCGCAAAGATGGCTCAGATAGGCGAAAAGTTTCTTCCGACTCTTCGGGATCGCCGCAATTCGTTCCTTTATACCGTTTACCTGGTCATTCTGAGAATCTCTCAGACGCTGATTTGGCTTTGGCCTTTGGGACTGTTTGCGGTTCCTTTGATTATCGACGGCGTGTACGTCTGGAAAAAACGCAAGATCGGATACGACGGCGCGTCCCCAACCAGTCAGAATGCCGCTCTGAAAATCGGAGGCGTCCTAACCATGCTCGCTTTCTTAGTGTTCTTCATTCCGATTGCGCTTCCGGTCTGGGTGCTTCCGCTTAACCTCTGCGTGCTCCTGATGAGTTTCTATGTCGTCTGCCGGAATATGTACAAGTAGCGCGGTCAGGGATCACTTTTTTGAGGCTTAAACGAGTATGGAAGAGATTCTGTTCGTATTCATTTTTGTCGCCCTGATCTTTGTCGGTGCGGTCATTCTGAAGTCGTGGCTAAGATCCGCTCCGAAAAAGGATTTCTTCGGCATTGTGATCAAAGTCTTTGACGGAGATACCGTACTCGTTCAGAGCGGTTTTGCGCAGGCGAAGGTCCGATTGGCCGGAGAAGACGCACCGGAGCATGATCAAAGAAACGGGCTTGAGTCTCAGAGATTCCTGATGAACCTCATTCTCGGCAAAAGAGTCTTTGTGAAAGTGATCGACACCGACGGCTACGGCAGAACCGTAGGGCTGGTGTATTTCGGCAAAGACTACCGGCGGGATGCCTCTTTTGAAGTCATCAGTGCAGGTTGGGCATGGGCCTATTGGCAGTACCTGCACAAACTGCCCTTCGGTTACAAGAAAAGGTACGCCGCGGCTCACTATTCAGCCAAAAACGCCAAAATCGGCCTTTGGAGAGACTCCGAGGTGTTGGAGCCATGGAACTACAGGAGGCAGAACAAGAGCCTCCTAAAACGCTTTTTCAGTTGGTTGGCGAGGATTTTATTCGGGTAGTCGATCAGGTTCGAAAGGCCGGAGAGTGTCTGTCGAAGAAGACAAAGCCCGGTTGGGCCCGGGCTTTGGTGAATCTAAACAATTCTTATGAGGAATGAGATGCTGCAGACATTTCTAACCTCGTGGGAGATTATCTCACACAACACTGTGATTTAGGAAGGAGATTTCAATCCCGATTGTTGTTGACTGCTATCCGCACGAGGCTCCGGCGATCTGAAGAGAGGCCGATTCCGCAAGGGTCGGCCTTGTGAGTATCGGAGTTTCGATTATTGAGTTTTGGCTTCGTAAAAGTGCTTAAGCCTGCGGTTTGTTTTTATTTCATTGTCAAAAAAATAGTCTCTGGCGAAATAGCTTTCTATTGCCGCCTCCCAAGACAACATGTATCGCGCTCCTTCTGATTTGGAGTCGCAAACGATAGGGTAGAGAGGGGCTGTTTCCAGTGAAAAGAAGTCCGTTCCCTCTTCGAAAGGCGTTAACTTAATATAGTCTGCCGTTGTGCTGTTTGTACGGATAATAAAGCGTTTGACCAAACGGAAGGAGGCTTCCTTAAGGGGAAGACTGTTGGTGCCGTTACACAACGTTTCCCCCATGAAGCGAACCTCGGAGAGCCAAAAGACATCTTGAAGGTATTTAGGGAGGCTCATCCAAGAAAATTGGACTTCAGGATTTTCTCTGTGAATAAAGTCCATAACTAGCACAGGCGCTATCCAAAGTTTCCACTTAATCCCGGAACTTCTTTTACTTTCGGCTTTTTTGATGGCTTTCTCTTGGCTTCCAAAAGAACTTGAATCCCAAGGCACGAGGTTGTTTTTATCAATTTGTCCTATGAACCACCTGGCACCTATTTGAATTTTGGATAGATTGAACTCAGGAAGAACGTCGAGATTGATTTGCTCCGGAAGATCAAAAAATTCATGTTCGGGCCAGCATTCACCGTTAAGAAATTCCATTAAGTTCTCCCGTTTTAGATTTAAGGATGTTGAATGCGAATCTGAAGCTGCAGGTCAATGGTAACTTCGCTCGGAGAAATGGTCAGGACATTTTTGGAATGCCTGTCGCCCGAGGGCTGTTCGAAATAAGCATTTTCGATAAGGTAGTTGCCGACGACGTTGCCGCTTAAGAGTTCCAAGCAATAGACCTTACCGCTTTTCTCAACGACAAGAAGGCCGCCGGAAGCGGTTTGTGCTCCCGTCCACTTAACGGCAGGAGTTGCTCCTGTTGTGAAAGCCAGAAGGATGTTCTGAATTTTGTGACGGAGAGAGTTTCTCCTGTCCTCAAAGTTGTCTCCGAGGGCTTGGATTTCCGGAATGTCGTTTTTTCGCGCCGCTTCGTCAACCAAGTCGGCCAAAGGCGTTCTCGTTCTCGGAGCGGCAAACTGTTCCATGAGGATTCTTGCCAAGAGTTCAGGCCCTTTGGAGTCAATGAACTTCAGGTTGTAGGAAAGGTTTCCGCCGCTGTTTTCTTTGAAGTTGAAGCTGAAGCCGTCCCTCAAAGCATTCCGATAAAAGTCGGCGTAGGTTCCGATCTTCGAGTTTCCGACCGTTGTCGGATAAAAAGATTTAAGCCTGGCAAGCTCGTCGCCCGAGGGTGTTTGTCCGTTTTTCAAAATTCGGTAAACGAACCTTGTGTTGTCTCCGCTGGCGTTGAGAATTGTCGGATCCTTGCCGACGTAACTCTTGACGGAGAAACCGATGAATTGGGAAAAGGGCACATTCGGGAATTGAACCGAAGCGGACAAGTCCTGTTTATTTGCACTTTTGGCTCGGAGTTTTTTGGCACACACAAGCTTGAGCGCCGAGCTGAGGGCAGGTGCATTTGTAGGGATGCTTCCTGGATTGACCAGAAGCGAAAATACCTTTTTCGCTTCCTCCTGTGCCTGAGAGCAGTCGAAATAATGCGTGGCCCCGTCAACATACACGGCTACACGGTTGCCGGAAGTAAATTCATAAATGGCATCCTCCCGAAGCACCTTCAGGAAATTGACATCGCGCCCCGTTTCCTTCAGATCCTTATCCACCAGAGGGAGTTTGGTTTCGCCGAGAATGTAAAGGAAAGCGTAGAACTCGCTGCCTTCTCCTTTGTTGACCGTCTTGCCTGCGCCTGCCTTGGTAGCCATTATTTTTCCTGTTTGTCGAGAACTTTTTTAATCTCTTTTGCGATTGCCTCAATAACGGGCACTGTCACCGAGTTTCCGAACTGCTTGTAGAGGTGTACGTCGGAAAGAACGAGCTTGTAGGTATCCGGGAAACCTTGGAGACGCGCCCATTCTCTGGGAGTCATCTTGCGGACATCTTCCTTGTTGATTTCGCCCTTGATGTGCGTGACCGGTTTCATCGAGTGCTCGCGGCTGTCGATGATCAGGTTTCTCTCGCGTCCCATACCGCCGCAGACAATCGCAGAGGCGATTCCGTCGAGGTCTTTGATCTCATAGCCGAAACCGTGCCCGAGCGACTCGTGGTGCGCTCTGTGGCGTCTTAACGTCTCAAGGTAAACATCCGAGAGATAGTATTTGGGAGAGATGGGTGCTTCATCCAAAATCCCGCGGATGGAGACTTTCTCTCCCGTCGGCTCCGGAAAATGGAACTCTTCGGGAGCAATGTCATCACGGAAGCAAACAAGGAAAATGCGTTCGCGGTTTTGAGGAACGCCGAAATCCTTGCTGTTGAGGATTTTGGTGAAGACTTTGTAGCCGATTTGCTCAAAGGCGCCTTTAATGACTTTGAAAGTGCGGCCCTTATCGTGAATGGTCAGCCCTTTAACGTTTTCGCAGAAGATGACCTTCGGTTTGTGCAGCTCGCAAATCCGGACGACATCCTGAAAGAGCGTGCCTCGGCAAAGACCTTTGTAGTCGTCGTTGAAACCCTGACGTTTTCCTGCCAATGAAAAAGCCTGGCAGGGGAAACCGGCCAGACAAATGTCAAAGGGCTTAATGTCCTTTTCGTCAATCTTGGTAATGTCTCCGGCAATCTCAAAATCGTCGGAGAAGTTGGCACGATAGGTCTTTTGGGCGTGCTGATCCCATTCGCTGACAAAGCTTGTTTCAAGCTCTGGTCCGAAGGCTTTCTCAAAGCCCAGACGGATTCCTCCGATGCCTGCGAAAAGGTCAATTGATTTCAGTTTGTTGGTCATTCATTCCTCCGAAGTGCCGATTTTAGCGGCTCTCTCGGGCGGCTGTTGATTGGAGATTTCCCGGAATTCATCCGAAGATTTCAGCCAACTTATTGTCTCTTCGACGGTATTTTCAGAAAGTTTTTTGTTTCCGAATGCACAGGTCCAGACGACGAGAACTCTCCAGCCGTCTTTGCGAAGCTCTTTGATGTTCTTTTCATCGCGGGCCATATTGCTCTCGATCTTCTTTAGCCAGAAGTCTCTGTTGGTTTCGGGGATCCTGCTCTTAGGGCAGCCCTGATGCCCGTGCCAAAAGCACCCGTTGACGAAAATCACAGCCCCGTACTTCTTCAGAACAATATCGGGCTTCCCGGGCAGTTTCGAGCAGTTGAGGCGGTATCGGAAACCTGCCTTGTGCAGCGCTTTGCGCAGAAAAACTTCGGGCTTTGTGTCCTTTGAGCGGATCTTTGCCATATTTCTGCTTCGTGCTTCTTTGGTAATTCTGTCCATATTCGCTCGCTTTTGCTTTCGGTCAATTATGCGCCGTCACAGGCGGCCAACTCCCAAATTTGTCCCTTTTTACTCCCAAATCCGTACACATTAGAAGTTGTTTTACTCCCAAATCTGTCCCCCATAAATGGGAAGGTTTAAGGATTTTATTATTTAAAAACAAGATGTTGGCATGATTCGGTCTCACTCCCAAATCTGTACACAATGGGACTTTTCGTACTCCCAAATCTGTCCCCTTTTAAAAAGTAGAAAGGAAACTTTTTCTTTTAAATACAGACAGTTGGATGAATCGTAAAAATACGGAATCCGGGGATTTCACAGGCTAAACCGATTTACTCCCAAATCTGTCCCCTTTTAGCAGCACCGAAGAAGAATATTATCTTTAATAATCATAAGGTTGAATACTATTTTTTCACTCCCAAATCTGTACACAATTAACGGGAAAGTTATGGATTCGGACACCGTGTAAACCCTTTGAATTGTGCGATTCACACTGACGGCGGGCAGGAAAAACGGGATTCCGACGCCCGTCCCATTTTTACTCCCAAATCTGTACGCAATAGAGTCCGAAGCAACTCCCAAATCCGTACACAATTGAGTTGATTTTTCACGTATGAATCCGGCTCAAAAACAGAGTCAAAATTTAAACTCGAAAGAGAGGGCTGCCCCGTACTTAACTAAATAAACCCTTTTGAATTAAATGAGGGGATAAATGTTAATAACTTCACTCCCAAATCTGTCCCCTTTTCGAAAGTTATTCACTCCCAAATCTGTCCCCTTTTCGGAAAATTTACTCCCAAATCTGTCCCCCTTTACTCCCAAATCTGTCCCCTTTTAGCGGGGGAAAAATCAAAGAAGATTTTGAAATAGAGGGGCAAAAGGAGGAGGCCCCAAATGAAGTAAAGATTAATATTAATAAAGAATGAATTGAAGGAGAAATTGTTAATAACTCATCAAAAAAACAGACCTAAAAAACAAAAAAATTTTTTTGATTTTCAAAACGCTCTTCGAGCGTAGGGCTGCCAAGGAGGAAGTTGGACCTCTTTCCGTGCTTAATCAAATGAGAACTTTACTGTCACAAATCGGGCAGACTCGGAAATAATTGATTGTGTTGGTAGCCAGAAAGTCGTTTCCGCACGCCGGACATTTGGTCAGCACGGCGAAAGCAAGCGGGTACTTAAAGGCTTTCAGACGACAGAATTTGGTGTAAGAAGTTTCATCAACTTCCGCTCGGTCGAATATGTTCAGCGCAACTCTGTCGTAAAACCAATTAAAGGTCTGATAAGTCAAAATCGTAAAGGCCGCTGTTGGGTCTATTTTTACGGGACTCCACTGCGTCCACCGGTCGGTGTTTTCGGCCAAGATTTTTATGAAGCTAAGAGCTGTTGCAAAGGCCCTGATGTCTGTGAATTTATTGATTTTCGAAGACGACAACAGGTTGTAGAGGGCAAGAAAGATCCGATAAGTCGCTTCGGCTTCGGGATTGGCCCCGTCAATCTTTGAAAAATCCGCTTTGCTTGCTTTTTCCCGAACGGGCGCGGCAAGGACACGAAGCTTCCAAAAATTTGTCGCATCGGCCACAAGGTTTCTGTCTACGCCGAAATTCAGCAGGAAAGCGCCGTTTTCAATGTCTCTTCTTCTGAAGAAGGAATCATCCGGATCCGCATAATTGGTATTTAAGACGTTTGACTGGAAGATCTCAAGACTTTCGCCCACAGAAGAGAGGGGCTTGTACTGAGTCTTCGAATTAAGCGAAATGTATTGGAAGAGATAATTGAAAAATGAGTTTTTATCCTTAAATTCGATCAGCTTTACCAGAGGATGGACTTTGAGAGAAAAAGAGTTCTCTGAGAGCCAGTCTCTTCGTTGGGAATTCGAAAGAAGTTTCAGAGATTCCGAAATCGAAGAAGGTATGCCCGTCATTAGTTCCGACAGAATCGGACTGACTTCGGACAGACGGATCGCGAGCTCCACAAGGTCCTGCTTAATGCTGTCCAGAATAAGTTTTTTGTCGCGGCGAATTTCAACGGAAGCGAATTCTTTTTTCCTGAGGTCGGCGCTCAAAAGAGGAAAATAAAAATTCTTCTCGTTCGAAGCGTTCTTCAAGTTTTCCAAATCAAGCGAGGAAATGTCCATTCTCTCCGTGGCAAGCAGCGTGCCGGCGTCATCGGAGAAAAGTTGCTTTGCGGATTGAGAAATTCCGGAAAGAGAAGATTTTGCTCTTTCCAGGCATTCAACCAGCGCTTCGGCTTCAAAAGATCTCAGTTTGTCCGGATCGGAAAGATCCTCGTCCGGCTTGCCCTCTGAAACCGAAAAGTGACCGACATCAAACTTTTTCATAACTGTCAATGGAAATACATGAATAAAAAAACGGATTTCTCATCCGTTGGTACGTTCCATATTAGCCGATAAGGAAGTGAATTTTCAGCGGATTTTCAACAGATTCGCCATTACAACATATTGAATAATAAAGAAAAATTGGTGCCTAAACAGAGACTCGAACACGTAATTCGAATGTTACGGAATTAAATTGTGATTTATAATTGTTAAAATCAATTGATTTATAAAAATAAACGTAACGACATGGCTGAAAGTTCATTTGATTTCGGAAAGAGCGCCGATTGTTATGTCCCTGAATACCGAAGCCAATACCACTGCGGATGGCTCAGGGCCTCGGCCCTGTGTTACGTCTTTTGCCTCGAAAGAGAGCAATTTCTGGAATATATCCGGTGTGCGGACTTTCCGAAGCCGACCAGAATCAGCCGTGTCATCAGAGTTTGGAATGTTTCTGAAGTGGCCTATTGGCTGAAAAGAAACAAACGAAATCGGCGTGCCGAAGACTACATCGCCAAAGTGGAAAACGAGATCCACGTTAAGGCCATAGTCAACATCCCCATCCTGATGAAAAAAGCAACGCTTGCGCGTTATATCGGTATCACCGCGCCCGTTATGGAGCTTCTTGTCAAAAGAGGAAACGGCTTTCCCAAAGGCGTCAAGGCTTTTGCTTCCGTTCCTCAGTATTGCGTTTGCGACGTTAACGACTGGATGTTCTCCAACCGGGTCGAAAACCCGAGAAGGCTTGTTTTTTTTTGAGGTTTGCCAACTATGGGAAAGATCAATACAAAGCCTCCTGCCGAGCTTTCTCCGAAGGAACTTGCTTACCAAGTCAAGCTTTCGAATATGTTCGTGCGCTCCTCGAAACAGTTGAGCGTTTTCGAGACAAGAATCATCGTTTTGGCGCTTGCGAAAATCAACTTCGAGGAGGAGGTCAGCGAAAGTCAGGAGATTTGGCTCACTCTTGAAGACGTGAAGCAAATGGGAGGAAATTCAAACAACTCCTATGCGTTGATCAAGAAAGCGGCTAATGAGGCTTACGAGCGCAGTATTGAACTTACCGATTTTGACGACAAACCGGGCTGGAAAAAGAAATTCAGAATCTTTCAGTCCTGCACCTTCGACGAAAAAAAGCAAATGATCGGACTGAGGTTTTCTTACGACTTTCTTCAGCACGTAAGTATCCTCAGAAACTTCATTCTGTTTCTGCCCAGAGAGCTTAAAGGCTTCTCAAGCAACTACTCGTCTTCTCTTTACCTGAGACTCATGATCCAGATGAAGGACAAAGCAACAGGCTTGCCCAAAAACAAATGGACTGAGACGATAAAGATCGACGATTTGCGCTGGGCGCTTGGCTGCAATGAAGGCTCATATCCCGTCCTTAAAGATTTCAAGAGACGCGTCTTGGATCTCAGTACCAAAGAAATCAATGAAAGCCCTCACACGCGGTTCACGATTTCTTATGAAAACGACAACAAAACAAAGGAGGGCAGGAAAGTTACCGCTCTGAAGTTCAACATGGAATCCAAAAAAGGAGATCTGCCCGAATCAGATTTTGATTACTTGTTTTTTGGTGCCGGGAAACCCGACAAGATTTCCAAGAAAAAACTAGTCTTGACGGAAGCTCAGTTGGACATGGTGAGCGATTGGCTCTCCGGCAACAACGGCTCGCGGAAGCTGGAAAATTCCGGTTTTACGGTTTCACAATTCTATGAATATCTGAGAAAAAACCGACTGATTCCTTTGAACCTCGATGTAAATAATCCGGCGGTTTATAAAAAATGGCTCATTGAAAAACTGAGCCATCCCGACTTTGTTGAGGCGATAAGTCCATTCCTGAAAAAGCTCGGTTTTCGGTAAAACTTTTCAGTACATCCGTAAGAGCAGGGATAGACACCGTTTCTCCGAAACGGAAAAACTTACCCCGATTTGCGCTCCTAACCAATCTGAAATCAAAAACACTGAAAAATCATTGGGATACAAAGGTAATAAGTATTACCCCTTAATTAGAATTTTGGATCACCCAAAATGTAAAAAATTTAAAGTAGGTAATTCCATTGATTAAAACAACTTCAAAAGATGAATAAATATCGCTAAAATAGAAACAAGATGTAAACCAATAAAAACCCAACGGAGAATAAATAATGTTTTTGAAGGAGGTCAGCGGATTTCTGTTCCTGGTCGGCTTCTGTTGTCTGGCCGTCGGAACGCTTTCGCTTTTTTCCGAATCCAGAGAAAACATCAACTTCATTTCTCCGCTCATGGTTTTGACAGCCGTGATCTTCTTCATGTTGAGTTTCGCGGGCTTTTCAGACGGAAGCGGAGGTCGCTTATGACTGACAGAACAAAGACATTGTTCGGCTTCGCGGTTTGCATCGAAGATTTATTGACTCGGATTCTCCGTGTCTTTCCGAATGGAAAGTTCAACCCATCCCCCCGGGTTACAGATGAGTTATCTGCCGGAAAGACACTTTCGCGCCTGCAACAACGACCCAAAAATTCTTCTTTTATCATTCCTTCCTCGGTCGGAATAATTATTTCCTTGGGAATTTTTTTAGGAAGTGCTGTCCGTTCGGGCAGCGGCGCGGTTTTCTATTCTCCTTCGTTCTCCGACTGCCGGTGAAAATCATGCGAATCAACAACAAAGAATATCCCAACGTTTCACTGAACGTAGTCGGTGACAGAAAAGAGCCCGGTCTGACGGGTATGAAGAAGATCTGCCTCTACGAAGCCACGATTAAATGCGGCAAAAAAATTCAAAAAATGCGTTCCGAGCATTTGGGTGAGCTTCAAAGCTGGATAGAGCGGGAGGTGGAGCCCAAGATGGCCACGTAAAAGTTTAGGCCCGGGCGCTCACGACTGACTGCAAGTCAGAGGCTTCTTTCCCTGGCAGGACACAGAAGCCCCCGGGTCGTCCGAATTACAAAAGTCCTGCCCCGCACGAAAGAGCGGTGAGAGTTTTTCTTTCGGTTCGTAACGTGAGCAACAGTCCTGCCAAGCTTTGTGAAGAAATCGTTATGAACAACAACAGTCAAATCCCAAACAGACGGTTTCCCGACAAGCGGAAGCCCAGGAATTCTGCACCCATTTTTCCTCCCCTCGGCTTACGAAAAGGCTTTTGAGTTTTGAAAACCTTTTCTTAAACCAATGACAAATCCTATAGGAGGAAAACATGGCAGAAGCAATTCACATTCAACGTGTGACTCTTTATCTCAAGAACGGAACAAATCTGATCGTGGATCTTAAAGCCGAAGATCCGCAAAAGGTCGATCCCCAAATCACCGCTCTTGGAAAAGTGTTGGCCGACCCTGAAGCACAAGAGAAAGTTTTTATGTTTCAGGGACAACGCGGCTTTTGGATTCGCATCAAAGAAATAGTTGCTTTCGATGCAGTTTCTCTCATTCTCACGCCGGCCGAAAAAGAAAAAGCTAAGGCCGAATAAAAAACACATCCCCGAGGAGGAGATATATGAACAAAATCTTTAAGAAGGTTTGGAATCGGAGGCGGGGATGCTTCGTCGCCGTTTCCGAAGCTATGACGGCAGCAAGTCAAAATGCCGGTAAAGCGGCAGTTGTCACGGCGGGTCTCGTTCTGGGACTTATGTCAACGCCGACATACGCCATTTACAAACATATCTATGCCGGTCAATCGACGGCAGGCCAAAATCTTGACTATGCAGAACAGGATTATTCACTAAATCTGCATGGAAACTACACAGTAGGTGCTGGCTCTAATGTCTCCTGGTCGGTGCGAGGAAAAGCATCTTTTAACATTGGGCCAGCTGACACAGTTACTACTGTTAACGGGAATCTTTTGCTCAATTCGTGGCATAGCGGTGATTTGGGTCACTTTACTTGGGACAGATCAAATTCCATTCTGGTTAACAATACCGGCACTCTTTATATCGGTGATTACGACGAGATCGGGAATCTTACCCGCGGCGGAACAAACGGGAGTAATAACCTTACTGAATTTCGGCTGAAGGATTCGTCCTCGATAACAATTAACGGCAGAGGTTTTTCCAACACTACCTTTGTTCAAGAAGGTAATAGCGTCCTCTCTATTAACGGTTCCGGGATGGTATTTGACGGTCCCTTGCAAGTAAATGGAAACTCTCGCGTTGATGTCCATAGCAACCTTCAAACGCGAAGCAATTCGTATATGACCGGAGGAACTATCAATCCATACGGTAATTGGATAAATACAGGTTCTTTTAATTTACAGGGCGGAAATGTAACTGCTGCCAACGGAAGCCTTACCAATAACGGTACAGTGACGCAAACGGGCGGAAACTTCTCTTCCAAGCTGACCGGCAGCGGCACATACAACTATAACGGCGGCTCTTTCAACGCTGCTAAAGTATCAGGGGATATTGTCGTTAATATCGCATCCGGTCTTGGCGCTTCCACTTCGAACTTTGAAGGCGGGAACATCAACAACCGAGGTACGTTAACGGTTAACGGAGGCTGGTACAAGAGTCTCAATAATTACGGTACAGCAAACTTCAACGGCAATGCAACAATTGCCAAAACCACCAACAGCGGCACTATCAATACATATGGTGATGTTAATTTCTCAGACAGATTAAACACGTCGGGAACCTTAAACACACATGATGGTGTTTGGTCTTTTGGATCTGCCGGTGTTTTGGCAGTAAACGGCGGAGTCGTTCAAACGAACAATGCCTCTAACGTCTTCGATGAATTAGGAACTACTGCTCAACAAGAGCTTCACTATGTTGGTTTGAATTCTGTTGTGCCACAAGAAGTTAAAACCAGTTTGACCGACTTCTTTACACAGTATGCTCCCGGTTCCATCGCTCAGAAACTTATCAATCACACCTCTTTCACGGGCGGAACTGTCGTAGTTTCCGGTGTGAACATTACCCAAACCCAAGCCGACGATCTGACAAAGGCATTCAAAGACCAGTTTGGAAGCAATACAAAGCTTGAGTTCCAAGGCACGATAGCCGGCGTTTCACATGATGATAAGTTGACCGTTGCAAAAACGAACGAGCTTTACGACAACGTTGAGCATCTTCGCGATGTGATTTTCGTTGACAGAAACTTGGAAGGTGAAAACGGCGCAATTGTTGTCGGAGACTCCGGTTTACGCAACAACACAGGCTTTACGGGCATCAACGAAGCAACCGGAACCACCATCCAGGACGGAAAAGAGCTGACACTGATCGGAGGCAAATCCGACGGTACGGGTACTCGCTTTACTCTTGCCGATAAGATCATCTCTGTCGCAGGAAAAGGTGCCAAACTTATCCTCGGTAGCTTGGGCGTTAAAGATTCTTCTGTCTACCAAGGTCAAGCTGAAAAAGTACAACTATCCAACGGCGGAGAACTGAGGATTGCAGCAGGCGACTACCTGGTCAAGAATCACACATCTTCAGGCGGTATTACAACCGTGAATTCGAATTCAACATTCCGAAGCGACAAGGCAACGCTTACGGGTGCAACATTCGAGAATAACGGAACAACTGAACTTGGTTCTTTAGAAGGTTGGAACGGCGCAAGACTCACTAATAACAAGAAACTTACCGTTACAGGTGAAACCCAGTTCGGCGGAATTTTCACTAACAACAAAGATGCCACTTTAAAGGGAACTGCACATTTTGACGGTACGTTGGTTAATACTCAAGGCGCAAACCTTATTGCAAATACTGTAAATGTAATCGGCACCCTTGAGAATCTGGGTTATATGGAGGCCTTGGATGACTCAACGGTATACGGCACCCTTTACAATCCTGGAGAGATTCACCTCTTCAATACGGCAATCGGTGCCCGCGTCGATGAAAAGGGCGGCCATATCGGAAATACTTTCACGCTGATTGCTACGGGTAAGACACAGGTTGCCGGCTTGATCTCTAATGCTGCAACCGGTGACGCTCGATTCACGGGAGAAGGTTCCGAACTAACCATTCTCGACGGCGGCGTGGTTTCCAACAACGGAGAGCTGAGGGCAGACTCTTTGGTTGTCAACGCCGGCGGTCGTTTCATCAACGGTGACGAAAATCAGCAGACATTTGCCGTTTCTCCTTTGCGTCGCAAGGCATTGGCCCGCGCGGTTGAAAGAGCGGTAGAAATAGTCGCAAACAAGAATGTCATCGGTACTCAGGAAAACAACGGTATTGGTTACTACGGCGCAGGAACGATATCCGGCACTTTTAACAATTATGCGGGTGCTGAAGCATTCGGTGGTATCTCTGAGCATTTTGCAGACGGTGCCGGCTTGGAAATTACGAGCACAGGCCAACTGCATAACGCCGGAACATTCACTTTCGGCGGACATCTCACCAATGCCGGAACAATTGACGGAGACGGAACAATCATCTTCGCCAAGTCCGGTCTTGACGCCAACAGCTTCACAAACTCCGGAACTATTACCGTCGGATCTTTGCAGGCTGACGGAATCAACTATTCCCAGACCGCTGGAAATCTGACTTCCGGCAACGGCTGGTTCTCCAATTCTGTCGTTGCACTCACAGGCGGAGAGATGAGCCACGACGTTCTGGGCGAAGGCAACACATACAACCTTGGTTTGGGTTCCGGTTCCAATGACACAGCGTTATTTACCGTCGCAACTCTGGACAGCTCTTCAACTGTAAATATCAATCAAGGCGCGACGCTCAGAGCCGAAAAGATTGCAATGGACGGTCACAAGACCACCAATCTGCAAGGCGGACGCTTGTCCACGACTTTGGATCAGGTATTCGACGGGCTGGATTACAGTACGTTGAATTTAGATGCCTCAAGTCCTGACGATAAAGTTGAAGTCAGCAGCAATCCTCAGATCGTAACCGGTATTGGCGATGTAATCGGTTCTGTAGCCGAAGGTATCGCCTTTAAGTGGGGCACAGTCGCATTTGACGACGCTTCTTACAGTGCCGCGCTTGCCGGTGACGCTGTTAATAAACTCGTAGCCCTCGGCGACGTTCCTGCCGACAGACGCGGCGAGCTTGAAGTTGCTTTCAACGGTAAAGCCGCAGAGCGATTCAACGTCGATCTGGCTAATTCCATCAAAGCAACAATTGAAGGAAACCAGGCTTACGCAACATTTGCCAATGAAACGCTCTCCAATGAAACCACAGAAAATCCGGGAGCCACTTCCTTGGTAGTCGGCGTTAATGACAGAGGTCACGGTGTTGTTCCGACTTCCGGCACTCCGAACGTTCTGAGCCAGAATATGGGCTTTATGAACGTCACGGGCGTAACGGATGGTCTCTACATCAACAACGGCAGTCATTTCGTTTTGGTCGGACAGGCAAATCCCAATCCGAATCACGCTCCTATCGAGTTGGCTGACGGAACGGTCTATGTCGGAGGACAAAAAGCCGGAGCTGAAGACGTTACACCTGCCAAGCTCACGCTTGGTTCCTATGGTTCAGCAACGGCTACCAGAGGACATCTGGCAGCTTTGAATGTGGGTGTTGATCCGGCTTCCGGTCATGCAGGTGTCGGCGGTCAGGTTGTTGTGAAGAACGGCGAATTTATCGTTGACGCATTGAACAACGGTTCTTCCGGTCTCGGCGATGACAGAGAAGGACTGGTTATCGGAAACGCCAACGACAAGACTGCACAGTTAACCGTCGGAACTTACACTGCCGTCAGCGGCGGCTCCATGAGCAACCACGGTATCTTCAAGGCTACAACGATTGCCACGACCAACACCGAAAGTTCGTATCGTAACTTCGGAACATTCGAAGTCGGTACGGCTGACATCAGCGGCAAGATTGACAACATGGGCACTGCAACCTTTAAAGAACTGACCTTGCGTGAAGTAGGCTCGGTCAATGAAAAGGATGCAACCTTAACAGCCGAAAAACTTACTGTTGCGGGTAATGCTTTGTCCGGAGCCGACGGACGTCACCCTATTCACGGTGAATTGGAAAACAAAGGTCAGCTTACTGTTTCTGACGAACTGACTGTCGCGGGCGAAGTGACTAATAGCGGCGAACTCAATGCCGAGAAAGCCACAGTTCAGGCAGCCGCCTCCGACGTTGAAGGTTCAGAAGCAGGCAACTTCATCAACAAGGCTCTTGCCAAGGTCGATTCTCTGTTGACAGAAGCAGGATCCATTGTTTCCAACGCCACAGACGCAGTTCTGACGATTGCCGGTCTTAACAACGCCTCCGAACTTCAGGGTACAGTCAACAACGACGGTACGATTAAGGTCGAAGGTACTCAGAGCGTTACCGTTGCAGACGGTGAGCTGAACAACAACGGCTCAATGGAAAACACCAACGCTTTGAACGTTGAAGGCGGACTTGTCAGCAACAAGGGCAACCTTGCTCTGACAGGATTGAACATCACCGGCGGTCAGGTTAAGAACGCTGCTGAAGCTCAATTCAAAGATTCCGGCGTGACCAAGATCGAAATGGCAGAAGCAACTGATGTTGCCATCGCCAATGAAGGTCATCTTGAACTTGCCGATCTGAAGCTTCTTAAAGGCAAGATCGAAGGCGGTTCTGTCGGTTCCAAGGAACTGACTCAGGCTGATGTTCAGAAGGATGGTTCCATTGAAGCCGAAAGCGTTCAGTTCAATTACCTGAACAACGTCGGTACTGTCAAAGTGACGAATTTTGCCGCAGCAAACACTGACAACTCCGGTACGGTTGAAGCAGGCAATATCGTTATGGCTGAAAACGACCGCTTCGTGAATATGCTTGACGGAACTACCAAGGCCGACAAGCTCGACATCGCAGGCGGTGAGTTTGTCAACGAAGCCAGTGACACTTCCGGTATCGTCCTGACGCAAATCGGCGCTGGCGGCCAGCTCACGGCAAACGGAGACACCACACTCCAGCAAGTTGTATCTGCCGGCGGCACCATCAATCTGCATGAAGGCAGTCTCAACATTGCCGAGTTGGATGCCAAGGACTCCGTGTACAACCAGACAGCCGGAAACTTCAAGGCCGATAAAGGTTTCTTTGAAAATTCGACTTTGAACATCAAGGGCGGCGTGTTTGACGCCTCTGAAGTCCGTGATGCCGAAGGTAATGTAACCGGTCTTCTTGGAAACAACGTTGTCAATATTTCCGGTCCGAATAAGACCCCGGTTATCAACAACGAAGATTCCGTTGAGGACAAAGCTCACTACAGGGACAACCTGACTCAGGTGCTGGCAGGTGTCGTCAACAGCGACACAACCGTCAACATCATGGAAGGCGGCGTTCTTGACGTTGCTGAAATCAAGCTTGACGGTTCCAAGGCCGACAGCATTAACCTCAAGGGCGGCGTTCTTCAGACAAGTGCGGATCAAATTTTCGGCTCTGTAACGACTGAGGCCATCCGTATTGATGCCTCGGACGCCGAAACAGGCACCGTACAGCTTCCGACCACGAAGCTCTCTGCTACTACCGTCGGCGCAGTTAAAGACGAGATCAAAACCGGTCTTAATGTTGAGAGCGGCAACCTCGCTCTTGACGACGATTCGTTCAGCTCTTCTTTGATTGTCAGCGTGACCGACAAGATCGCCAACGCATTTGAAAATGCTGCTGACTTGACGATCAACTTCCTTGGTCAGATGACTGCTCCGTTCACAGTAACAACGGCTAATGATCTTGAAAAAGAAGGTCTCGACGTTGTTCTGAATCCGGGCATTGTGCTCAACACCACAACTCTGCACAACGAGTTTGCGGATGAGTACAACAAGGAAAATGACGCCAACCAGACAGTTAAAGGTTTGGTGATCGGTGCTGCATCCAACGATGAAAATACCAACTCGATCAATATCAGCATGGGCTTCAAGGACATTACTCATGCGGATAAGGTAACGATTGAGGGCGGTAAAGAACTCGCATTGGTCGGCAATGCTGTAAACGCTATTCCTGAAGCTTCTTTCGGTGATGACGCCAATAAGCTCCTGAAAGACGCTGCAGACGGCGGTTCGATTGATGTGAACGACGGCAAGTTTACGTTCGGTTCCCACGGCGGCTCAACTCCGACGGTCGGTTGGATTCTTTCTTCCAATATCGGAGAAAACGGCTCTCTGGAAGCCAAGAACGGTGAATTTGCAGATTGGACCATTGCGAACAACGGCAACGTTCACGTTCACTCCAACGCGATCCTTCATACCAACAGCCTGACCGGAAACGGTGCTGCTGTTAACGAAGGCAAGCTCTCTTTGGATGAAAAGGACGGCACAGGCCCGACGTTTGACGTTGCAGGATCCTTTACGAACAAGGGCGAAAACTCTGTTCTGGACGCCTCTAAGGTCGAAAAAGTCACCGTTACAGGCACCCATGTCAACGAAGGCAAAGCCGACTACAAGGATATGCTTGTTGCTGAAGGCGGATCTTCGACCAACAGCGGAACCGAACAGGGCAACATCCTGACTGTTGAAGGCTCTCACGCCAACACCGGCACTTCAATCTGGAACGGTGTCACCGTTGCCGAAAACGGCAAAGGCGAAAACGCCGGTAAGCTCGATGTCGGCAGTGTGTTCGACGTTCTCGGTGAGTTCGTCAACAAGGGCGCTGAAGCTGTTCTGGACGCCACCAAGACCGCAGTTACCAATGTCGCCGGCATCCTTCGCAACGAAGGTACGGCCAACTACGACGATATGACGATTGCCGACGGCGGCAAGTCTGAAAACGCAGGCTTCGAAAAGGGCGACATCCTCACGGTTGCAACAGGTGCCGAACACAGCAACAGCGGAACCTCGATTTGGAACAACGTTACCGTTCAGGACGGAGCCACTTCCACCGCTGAAGAAGGAGCCAAAGAGACGATCAATGACGCTTATGTGGTTGCGGGTGACCGTACAAACAAGGGCGAAGTTGATGCGACCGGCGTTGAGAATACCGAAGTTACAGGTACGCTTGACAATCAGGGAACCTCCAACTACGACGATATGACTGTTGAAGCGGGCGGCAAGTCCGACAACTCCGGCTACGAAAAGGGTGACGTTCTTACGATTGCTGACGGCGGAGAACATACCAACAGCGGAACCTCGATCTGGAACAACCAGACCGTGAAAGAAGGCGGTACGTCCGTTACTGAAGAAGGCGGTAAAGAGACCATCAATGACGAGTATGTCATTGAAGGCGACAAGACGAATAAGGGTGAAGTTGATGCCAAGGGCGTTGAGAATACTGAGGTTAAGGGTAATCTCGACAACCGGGGCAAGTCCGAGTATGACGACATGACCATCGGCGACGGCGGTAAGTCCGACAACTCCGGCTATGAAAAAGGCGACATCCTTACTATCGACAAGGGCGGTGAACATGACAACAGCGGCACTTCCATCTGGAACAACGTTGTTGTTGCCGGCGGTGATGTCAACAACACCGGCGATATTGAAACCGAAAAACTGACGATAGACGACGGTCTGGTCAACATCGGCGAAGGCAGTCTCAATGCCGGTGAAACTGATCTGAACGGCGGCGACCTCGTTATCGGCAACGATAAGGACAGAACCCCTGAAAACAGAGTAACGGCTGAGATCAATCCGAAGAACGACGTTATCGACACGAATATCTACGTGAAGAACAACGGCGATCTGAATCTCGGACCTAAAGGCGGACTCGATTGGGCTGATTCCATCGGCTCTCCGACAGTGCCCGGCGGAACACCGAGCAGACTTGTTATCACGACCAACGTGACAACAGGTCCCGGAGGCGGAATTGCAGTCGGTCCGGAAGTTTGGACGGATAAAGACAATCACGTCCAGATCGGAAACGGCGACCTCTACTTCGCTAAGGATTCTCTGACCGTTATCGACAGCTCCATCCTGACGGACGGTAAGTCTGCGTTCAACACAACTTCCGACGTTGCCAAGGTCACGGTTGAGCCGGGTGCAAATCTCGTCCTCGGCAATATTGAAGAAGTCGGCGACTACACAATCGTCAACGGCTACATCACAGGCGGAAATGAATCCGATGGTATGTGGACAGGCGGTTGGACTGGTGACAACCTCTACGCTCTGCCGCAGGACGGCTCCGGTATCAATTGGATCCTGAAGCTGCACAACGATCCGTCCAAGATCTGGGTGAATGCGACATTGGCTGACGTTCGCACTGTTTATCCTGACATTGCAATTCCGAATATCGCCAACGACGATATGCTCAACTGCAAGTCCGGTGATCCGGGTGCCGACTTCGTTTGCCGCGTACTTCGCGACAAAGAATTGGATGTTGCAGGCAAGACTAAGATTCTGAACTCCGTGGCTAATATCGCCTTCGCAGGCGGTGCTATGTCCGTAGCGATGAATGACTTGAACTCCGCAACCGATTCGATTGAAGGACGTGTCTCTATGAAGAACGAAGCCTTCACGGAATACGGCGTCATGCGTGAATGGGAACGCGGCAACGACCTGTGGATTGACGTTATTGGCGGCAAACAGAAATACAAGAGCCTGAGCGCTACGGGTATTTCCAAGGCCGGCTATGACACCAACTCCTACGGATTCGTCATGGGCTACGACCGCAAGTTTGCAGACAAACCGATTATCTTGGGCGCCGCCTTCAGCTACAACCACGGTTCGCTTGACTCCACAGGCGACGTTCTGAAGACAAAGAACAAGTACAACTCGTTCGGTCTGCACGCCTACGGTGCTTACGCTCCGGTCGAAAAGGTCAACCTCATCGGTACATTGAGCTGGATGCACAACTCCTCTGATATTACTCAGTCGATCAATGCAGCCGGATTCAATAAGGCTGATGCGGATGTCAAGACGAATATGTTCAGTCTCGGCGCTCGTGCCGAAGCGACTATTCCCGCCGGAAAAGCCAATATCGTTCCGCACGCAGGTCTCAGATACGTCTGGGCCAAGTCGGGCAACTACGATACGAAGGTTGACGGTAAGAAGGTTTGGAGCAACAAGGCCGATGCCACGAACACCTTCCAGCTCCCGATTGGCGTTGCGGTCAGAACCGACATTGCAACAGGCTCCGGTTGGAACGTTCGTCCGCAGGCCGACGTAACCGTCATCCCGCAGTTCGGCGATACGAAGCAGAAGACCAAACTGTCCAACTTCAACGGTGTCAGCGACAAGCTCTCCGGCGAATTTGCAGGCAAGTTCGGTACGAACGTGAACTTAGGCGTCCAGGCTGACAAGGGCCCGGCTACCATCGGCGTCCGCTACGGATTCACCGGCGGTACGAAGGGTAAGGCCGACCATATGTTCAAGCTTGAAGCCCGTTATCGCTTCTAACATATACCCAAGCCGCTTCTTCTGAGGCGGCTGCCAAGAAAGGGAGAGGTCCAAAAAATCTCTCCCTTTATTTTTGTGCTTCGTTTTTTTGAGGCTCAAAGAAACACATCCAAGTGTTTGCAAACCTCTTCGCGGCTGGTTTCCCCGCGATAGTCGTATCGCGATGTTGTGGCGACAGAGGTATGCCCCATAGCCCGCTGAAGAATAAAAAGATCGCATCCCTGTTCAAGCATCCTTGTGGCAAATGTCCTGCGCAAGTCATGCGGGCGAACCTTCCCCAATTCAGCCAATCCCGCTCTTTTTTGAAGAATCCTGTAGATTGATGACGGCTGCATTGTTCTGAAGAGGAGCTTGCTTTTATCTGCGCCGGGGCAGATTCGAGGAAAAAATATTCCGTCTTCCAAACCCCGCGCCATAAGCCACTCGTCAATGATCCTGTCGATTTTCTTCGGAACGAAGACTCGGCGCTCCTTGTTGCCTTTTCCGATAAAACAAAAAGATCGGTTGCAGCAGTCCCAATTTTTCATTTCCAACTGCACTACTTCAGCCCGTCTCAAACCGCATCCGAGCATTAGAGCAAACATAGCCTTATCTCTCTTGCCTTGATTCGTGCCGTCGTCGCACGCGGCCAAGAGACCTCCGGCTTCTTTTCCGGACAGACTGCGACCCTTTGGCAGCCTTTCATATTTGACGCCTGTCAACGCCTGAATTTTCAGGTAAGACGATTGAGGAATGAGATCGAGCGTCCAAGCCTCTTTTGCCACTGTCTTGAAGGCAGTCAGGTAAAGATTTTGTGTTGCACCGCTGCATCCTTTCTCAGTCAGTGTTTTCTTGATTTCCGTCCAATGATTGCGTTTTAATTTCGCCCAATCAGCAGATTCAATATCTGAAGATCCGAGAATGACAGCGATGTGCTTCAGACAATTGGAAATCGTGATCACCGAACGGGAAGAACCGAGCCTGGAAAGGTAGGCAAGAGCGGGATTCTTTTTTTGAGAAGTATTTGGGTTGGTGTTGAGCATTTTCTTCAAAAAATCTTATCTTACGCAGAGGCTTTCAAATTAAAAAACTTGTCTTTGAATGCCTATGTAGAGGCTCAGAGGTTGAAAGCTCAAATTAACCGGATTATTTCCTTAAAACAAATAGTCGTTAAAAGGTGCCCAATTGAACGAACTAATGGATTTAAGGTTATAAGCAAACGAATTGTTTTAGACGTCTGAGTAGACGCTTGTGGCAGCTAAAGTATCTGTTTTAAGATGATCCAATCCCCTTTGAGAACTGAGAAAAAATGGAGAAGGAAGACTGTTTATTAAAATCCGATTCGAAAACGATCCTGGAATCCCCATTGCCGATGAAAAGGAAACTCTTTAGACGATTTAAAGAATTCAATTTTGTAATTGAACCTAAAGAAAAAATATCTATTGTGGGAGAAGAACAGGCAAAAAAGATGGGGAAAAAATATTGTTTATTGGAATCCGATTCAATAACTATCAACGATTACCCACATAAAGGAGTAAGTACAGTCCTTTACAGAATCAAAGCTCTAAAGAATCTTGGCCTTAGCAAGGACGAATCGTCTAACAGAAGTAAAACGGTTCTTGCTGGTGAAATTGGCGGGTATGTCGAGGGCGAACACAATTTATCTCAAGAAGACTCTGCTTGGATTTATGACGATGCACGTGTGTACGATCGAGCCAAAGTAGTGGGAAACGCTACAGTCTATGACCGAGCCAGAGTTTTTGGCCGTGCTTCTATCAGAGAGAATGCTCGTGTGTACGGAAATGCTCAGATCTCTCAAGATGCGGAGGTTTTTGGCAAAGCTCGCGTTTATGACTATGCGCGAATTCGGGGCCGGTGTAAGGTTTACGACCAAGCTAATGTCTATGGAAATGCACAGGTTCATGAAGACAAAGTTTTTGACTCTGAAGACTTTGGCCGCATCATGGAAGAAGAGGCGGAAGGCAGTACTACTTTTCGGTGGACGGAGGTCTTTGGCGAAGCTCAGGTCTACGAAAATGCTGAAATTTATGGCGGAACCATGGTATCCGGAAAATCACGCGTGTATGGAAATACACTATTACACGAAGCGGAACTTAGCGATTCAGCAAAGATTTATGGAAATGCTCACGTTTCGGATTCGAAAATATCGGGTTTTGCAGAAGTGGAAGGGAACGCAAAGTTTGATAAATCTGAAGCCTCTGGTTTTTGTCATGTCTATGGGGCTACAACGGTAGAGAAAGCCAAACTATTTGATAGCTCTTGGGTTTTTGACAATGCTGTTGTGAAATGTTCGGAAATATTTGGATCCAGCCAAATATTTGGCAACGCACGTGTATACGATTCAAAGGTTGGTCCTAATGGATGGGTTTTCGACGAGGCATATGTTTCGGACTCCTGGGTTTTAGAATCAAGCCGGATTTTTGGAAATGCTTCTGTTTGGTCTTGTGTTTTAACTCAAGAATCGATGGTTTTCGGTGGGGCTTATATCAAGGTGTTTGACGGAGCTGATAAACCAATCCTTCTTTCGGCAGGAGCAATCGTTGCTGGAAAAGCTTTCATTCGGAATCGGGATGATGTCTTACAAATTAGCAATGTAGGGGAGGATTTTGGAACGCTCTCGGCCTATAAGACTACGTTTGATACTATAGAAATTACAAAAGGACATTTTTTGGGTTCGGCAGAAGATTTGAAAAAAATCATAAATGCTTCCTACCCACTGGGCTCAAAAATTAAACGCGACTACGAAGCCATTCTGAAGATGATTTCCGTCAGATTCGAACCGCCTGACGAAACTGATAGAGATCAACGGGGGGAGGATTATTTTGGTTACTTATGGGAACAGATGAAAGAAGACGCAGAAAAAGAGAAGGAAACGTTGCGACGAAGAGATCCTCAGGAAAATAATTCGGTGTATAGGCACATTCCGAGTCATACAGAATGTTGGTTTAACGCTGAGGGGAGCTTAGTTTCTGACATTGAAAGTTTTGATATTAAAGCCGGGGATGATATAGAGATAATCCATTTAGATAAAAAAAAGAAAAAGACTGTTTGGGAGCAATGGGAAGAAGAATACGGTACATAAAGAATCAAAAGAAATTCCAATAATCTCAATGCTTGACCCGAGATTTTAGGATTGGAGAGATTTTAAGGATTGAGTAAAGCTGTTTTTCAGGTTCAATCTATTACATAAGTTGCCTTTTATTTCCGTGCTAAAAGTTGACTGAATAACTAATCCGAAAAGTCCTGTCTAAAAGAGAACCTCCTAATAAAGAAAAGAATTGCAGAAAAGATTATACTTTTGAAAAAGTATTACTATTTCAAAAGTGATAAACATGAAGCAACTGATTCAGAATTCTTCTTTGCCGCCGGCCGCAGTCTTGGCTGCTGTCAATCCCGAACCTTGCACCTGCATTATATTCAGCTCGTATGTTCAAGCGGGATTCCCGTCTCCGGCAGAAAGCTATGTGGACAACGCGCTTGATCTGAATCAGTTTCTTGTTCCCAATCCGCCTTCAACGTTTTTCGTCAGGGTTTCGGGCGACTCCATGAACAAAGCAGGGCTCGACGACGGCGATCTTCTGATTGTGGATCGTTCTCTGACGCCCAAGAACAATGATATTGTTATCATGCGAATAAATGACGAATTTACCGTCAAACGCTTTAACAAACAGGGCGACAAGTTCTTTCTAACTCCCGACAGTTTCAATCCGATTTATAAACCCGTGCATCCTAAATTTGGTCAGGAATGGGAAATTATCGGGGTCGTGACCTATTCAATCAAAGAACATTGAAGAACGTGTCAGGGAACTTAGAAATTGCTTGTTCAGCTTATAATTTGAAACAGAAGACAAGTGGCGGAAGGCACGCATCTAAGAATCAACGGAGAGTGACAAAGCCATCCCCGACTCAAACTCTAATTCAGCAATGCAAAATTTTTTGCAGGGCAACTTGGACAATTTCAGAAAGAGTTTTAGTCTGTAAAGGCGGGATTACAGTAAAGCCTCTATTTTTTCTTCCTTCTCTTCTTCAGGAACTGTCCAGAAGTAACCTAGGAACCAATCACTGCCGTCATACAAAATAACATCAACATCTGAGAAAACCCAGGCTTGCCCTGCAAGTACGGGTTCACTACCTATTCCTGTCTTGGTCCTTACTTTTGGAGTGGAAATGCCGTATTTATTTGTTAGAGCTCTTAAGTACTTGTAAAAAACGCTTTTGTCTTTAGGCAAAATGAATACTGAAGTAACAAGTCCGGTGTTTCTGTTTACTTCAAAATCAAAAATAGGATCTCCCGGCAAACCAAATTTTTCGCAGTAAAAACTATGATTGCCGGACTCTCCGTCATCTGATGGTCTGTCCCAAGAAAGTTGTTTGCATTTTTTCTCTTCTAAAACTTTCTTTACATCCGAAAGAGTAGTTGAGCCGAATTTAACAAAACCTAAAACTTTGGAAGTAAATTTTGGTTCATTGGAATAATTCGAAGCGGGTTGAGCTAACTCCGCAGTGGAAATAAACGCGAGAAGTAAAGAGAGAATAAGTTTTTTCATGCTGATTTCCTTGAGTCTAAGACCGGGAGTTTTTAATAACGACCTCGCTTACCCTAATTTTTATTCTACCGATATTGGAAACGGATTAAGTTCTCCCTACAGGGAATACTATTGCCGTTTTTGTAATTGAAAACCTCTCTCAACTACAACAATAGTAATTTAAATTTTTAAAACAGTTGTAATAAACAATAAATAAAGCAATATCAAAAGAACTAAAGAAGGAATAGAAAAATAAGAAAAACAATGCGAAGCAAACACAAGAAGTACAAAAATTACAAGAACTACAAGCCAAATTAAGCAGCAATACTTCCAATAGATTTGTGGTAACTCCTCGTATAACCCTGATTATGAGGGACATTCAGAAGACAGATTACTTCAAATACTTCTCTAATATCTCCAATAGAAGGATTGCGAGACCAATACAAAAATACTTATTCAACTTCGATTGCAAGTTAAGCAATGGAGAAGAAGTACAGATAGTATTGATAATAGTTTTGCGTTGTTTCAAATTTAAATATATTATTTTTGTAGTCTAAAACAATGATAAAAGAGATATAATAGAAATGTAAGAAATACTTTGATTGCTTTTGAACTATGGGCACGACTGAACTGACAACTAAGACAACGGGAGACGCAGCGATTTCTTCTCAGCGTCGTCAGATCAACCCGGCCGCTCTTTATCTGCTCACTCTCAG
>OKXB01001131.1_pt1 | contig 28338 bp, 20 predicted proteins | sample 1601731 | NCBI WGS metagenome assembly OKXB01 (sample SAMN04414077, study PRJEB24778) | human gut metagenome | material: faecal | host: Homo sapiens
AAGTGTCGGGGTTATTTGTTTTATTTAGTTTTAACACTCTTAACCTTTGACCAAGAAGAATATACCTTTTTACCGTTTACTATTATATATGTACGAATTCTTACATAATACTTTTTCTTTGCCTTAAGCTTTTTAACAGTAGTCTTTGTAGTCTTCTGCTTCTTGATTGTTACAGTTTTCTTGTTCTTCTTGAATTTCTTGTCAGTTGCAACTTGAACTTGATAGCCCTTTACACCGCTGACTTTCTTCCATTCAACAGATATTGCCTTTTTAGCCGATTTTACCTTTTTGAATTTAGCTGATTTCGGTTTAGCTACAGCTTTAGCCGATGTAGTCGGAGTGGTTGTGGTAGGTTGAGTAGGTGCCGGACTTTGTGTCGGTTGACTTGGTGCAACATAATTAGGATTAACAGTACCGCAACCGTTCAAACAAAATTGTGCATTATTTGAAAAATTGTGACCAAGAGCAGAAATAACAACAGTTTCAAGATAACCGTCAAGTTTACAAGTCCTTTGTTTTAAACCTGTCTTTGTGCAAGTCGGTTCTTCAATGATTTGCCATTCGCCGTAATAATTATGCTGATTTTCTGTGCAAAGTACAGAACTGTAATGAATATTTGCATTTATTAGATTTTCATTGCCATCACCAATTGTTACATTATTCCATTTATCTTCAGAACCAGCATAATAAATATCTCTTAAATTTTCGCAACCATCAAATGCGTTACTACCAATACATTTTACACTAATCGGCATTGTTATGCTTGATAAACTTGAGCAGCATAAAAATGCCAATTCGCCGATACTTGTTACACTGCTTGGTATTGTTATACTTATTAAATTTTCGCAAAACGCAAATGTACTATCACCAACACCTGTTACACTGTTAGATATTGTTGCGATTTTTAAACTTGTACACCACGAAAATGCATCATCACCAATATTCGTTACACTGTTTGGTATTGTTATACTCGCTAATTTCCTGCAATTTTTAAATGCACAATTACCAATACTTGTCACACTGTTTGGTATTGCTACGCTTGTTAAACTTGTGCAATATTCAAATGCACTATAACCAATACTTGTTACACTATTAGGTATCGTTACGCTTGCTAAATTTGTACAATGTTTAAATGTAGAATCACCAATACTTGTTATACTATTTGGTATTGTTACGCTTTTTAAACTTGTACAATCTTCAAATGCACGATTGCCAATACTTGTTACGCTATTAGGTATTGTTACACTTGTTAAACTTGTGCAATCTTCAAATGCACAATCACCGATACTTGTTACAGTGTTTGGTATTGTTATGCTTGTTAAACCTTCGCAAAATAAAAATGCAGATTCACCAATACTTATTACATTGTTTGGTATTGTTATGTTTTTTAAACTTTTGCAATTATATAATGCATAATCACCAATACTTGTTACACTATTTGGTAATGTTATACTTGTTAAACTTGTGCAATATCCAAATGTATAATTGCCAATATTTGTCACACTACTAGGTATTGTTACACTTGTTAAATTTTCACAATAATAAAATGCTTCATTGCCAAGACTTGTTACTCCGTAATTTATAACAACTGATCTAATTTTTTTCATGTTATAAAACGGACTCTTATAATTGTAATAATTATTATAATTTTTCATATTTCCGCTACCGCTGATTGTAAGCACACCTGTTTCGGTATCAAGCGAATATGTTACATTATCACCGCATTTACCGGTTTTAACATCAGCGAATGCTGAAAAATCAACTACTGACACAATACTCAAAAGCATTGCAACTGATAAAAATAAACTAATAATTTTTTTCATAATTAACCTCCTGTAAAAACAAAATATTTACTTTTATATTGTATCATTTAAAGTCAAAATTTGCAACACTGCAAAAGCACCGAGTTCACGATTATGAATCTCGGTGCTTTTGATTATTTTTATTTAGTTAGGTGTATAAAGATTTGCATACGGGCGGGATGATGCCGGAACAAGCTTTTTAAAAGGCTTTGCCATAATAGTGTCATAATCGGCATTAAAGAATTTGCAATACTTTTTAATATACATATCAAGTTCTTTTTTATCAGTTTCATCAAGATTTTGAACCTTAATATTATCGCTGATATTTTCCTTTGGAAAAGAGCCGCGAACAAAAATTTTGCCGCCGTGCATACCCGAAGCACAGTGAGTGCCGAAAAGCTTTTCTCCCCTTTTCATATCAAGGCCGAGAAGAACAATAGTACCGCCCGCCATATATTCGCCGAGGAATGAGCCTGCATTTTTGCCGATAACAAGAACCGGACGCATTTGCCTAAATTCTTTCATATGAATACCGCCACGGCAAGCCACATTATCACGAATGTAAATTTGACCGTCACGCATACCGTAACCCATAGCGTCACCCGAATGGCCGTGAACTACGATTTCGCCGCCGCCCATTGTATTGCCGACTGCATCTTGGCAATTACCGTAAACAACAACTCTGCCGCCATTTAAATAGCAAGCCATATCATTGCCCGGCGTACCGTAAACTTCAACGGTTTTACCCTCATCAAGAGCGCAACCGATATATCGCTGGCCGTTAACATCTTTAACAGTAACTTTGTTTTGCTTTTTAAGTTGCTTTTCAATTTCTTCATTTACTGCTTCGTATCGAGTAAGCCCTGCTTCGATAATCATAACAAAATGCCCCCTCTCAATTTTTGAATTCTTGTTTCTTTATCAAACATAAATATTGACGGTGTATCCATAATATCACCCTCAAGTGAATTAAGGTCAACTTTATTTGAAATAAGATTTGTATAAATACCGGCATTTTCGCTTGAATTTATAAGCACAAAGCCTACGAGTTTATCACCCTCAAAAACAAGCCTTTTATAAACATCACCGTCAGATTTGATTTTATCGCTATACTGCTCGCCCTGTGCATTTATAAGACCGCAGGTGCAAATGCGAAGTCCGAAAAAGTCAATTGCATTGACTGAATAAGTACCGTTTACAACTTCGCTTTCGCAAGCCATTTGATTGCCGGCAACTCTACCCTGCTGCACAGCATTAGGCCAAAGAGCAATAATTTTCTTTGAACCGTCAAGCATATCAACCGAAACGGTGCAATCTCCTGCCGCATAAATATCTTTATCACTTGTTTGCATTGTATGAATATCTGTAATAATACCTCTTTTTACTTCAAGTCCGGCTTTTTCGGCAAGTTCGGTTTGAGGTCTTACACCGACTGCAAGTACAAGCAAATCGCATTTTAACACTTTTCCGTCTTTAAGAGTCACGCCTGTAATGTGCTTACCCTTTGACTGCGCTTTAACAACGGTATTTTCAAGATGAAATTTAATTGCGTTATTTTCTAAATGTTTTTTTACCTGGCGGGCGGATGTTTTATCAAGAATTGACGGAAGAACTCTTGGTGCAAGTTCAACAACATCAACACTCTTGCATATTTTTACAAGTCCTTCGGCAGCTTTCATACCGATAAGACCTGCACCGATAACTACCGCCTTTGTATTTTCGTTTGCAAGCTTTTTCAGCTCTTTTGCAGATGCTAAATCAAGGAAAGTTACTGCATTATCCTTACCGTCAACATTTTCCATTGGCGGAACAAAAGGCTTTGAACCTGTTGCAAGGCAAAGTTTATCATAAGGGTATGATTTTTTGCCGACTTTAACGGTTTTATTTTTTCTGTCAACAGAAGTTACCTTGGCATCTGTAACAACATTGATATTATTAGCTTTATAAAATGCAGGCTTGCGCAGTGCCATATCACTTTCTTTAACTTTACCTTTAAGAAAATAGCTGATTGACGGGCGTGAATAAGGAAGATACGCTTCCTCTGTAAGCATTGTAATATTGCCTTTAGCGTCAGCTTTTCTGATAGCTTCCGCTGTTGAAAGGCCTGCTGCGCAAGCACCGATAATAACATAATTCATTATTTAGCACCTCCCACTTCAAGCCATAACAAAGCGTGGTTAGGGCAATTTTTAACACAGGCAGGTTCTTCGCCTTGGCAAAGGTCACATTTATATGCAATGTTTCCCTGCTTAATACATCCTATCGGGCAAACAGCAAGGCAGGTCATACAGCCAATGCATTTATCCTCATTAACAGAAACTATGCCTGTTTTTTTATCTTTAGTCATTGCACCTGTAATGCAAGCTTTTACACAAGCCGGGTCATCACAATGGCGGCAATTAACTGCTACCGAAGCAACCTTATCACCAAAAACAGAAATTCTGCTTACCGGTTCAGGCTTCTCCGACTTATAAGCTTTAACTATATCTTTTGATTTTGAATGAGCTGTTTTGCAATAAACCTCACAAAGACGGCAGTTTATGCAAAGCTCTTCTCTTGCGAAAACTTTTTTCATATTTGCATATCCCCCTTATTCACCTGCGTGTTTAATGCCGAGTATTTCAAGTTCTTTATCGCTCAAACCTATACCGCGAAGCATAAGTCTGTTACCGCGAAGCGAGTCGATAGAGTTAATACCCATACCACCCATTATTTCTTTAATTTCGTGGTTCCAAGCATTGATTAAGTTAATTACTCTTTGATGTGCAATTTCAGGGTTAAGGCGGCGTGTTAACTCAGGCCTTTGAGTAGCGATACCCCAATTGCATTTACCTGTATTACAAGTTTGGCACATATGGCAGCCCATAGCAATAAGAGGAGCAGAAGCAACATAGCAGGCATCTGCACCGAGAGCTATTGCCTTAACAATATCTGACGAACAGCGAAACGAACCTGCGGCAACAAGTGATACTGTTGAGCGGATACCCTCATCACGAAGTCTTTGGTCGGCAGAAGCAAGTGCAAGTTCAATAGGAATACCTACATTATCACGAATTCTTGTAGGTGCGGCACCTGTACCGCCTCTAAATCCGTCAATAACCACAATATCGGCACCGGCTCTTGCAACACCTGAAACAATAGCTGCAATATTATGTACAGCCGCAATTTTAACAGAAACAGGCTTTTTATTATGTGTAGCCTGCTTAAGTGACCAAATAAGCTGGCGCAAATCTTCAATAGAATAAATATCGTGGTGCGGTGCAGGTGAAATAGCATCTGAGCCCTCCGGAATCATACGGGCATTTGATACTTCAACATTTACTTTTTCACCCGGAAGGTGACCGCCGATACCCGGCTTTGCACCCTGACCTATTTTAATTTCAACGAACTTTGAATTATTAAGATAATCTTTATGCACACCGAAACGGCCTGACGCTACCTGAACAACAGCATAATCGCCGAAAGAACGCAAGTCGGGATGAAGACCGCCCTCACCTGTATTAAACAATGTTCCGAGTTCAACGGCTGCCATAGCAAGTGACTTTTGAGCATTAAGCGAAATAGAACCAAAGCTCATAGCCGAAAACATAATAGGTGTTTCAAGCATAACCTGCGGCGGCATTTCAGTGATAGACTTACCTTTCTTTTCAACCTCAATTTTATCAGGCTTGCGACCTAATATAGTACGAATTTCCATCGGTTCACGAAGAGGGTCGATAGACGGATTGGTAACCTGTGAAGCATTAAGCAAGATTTTATCCCAATAAATAGGATAAGGCTTTGGATTACCCATAGCGGAAAGAAGAACCGAACCCGTTTCTGCCTGACGGCAGATTTCCTGCTGATAAGAAGGTGTCCAATTCGCATTATCACGATAATCACAAACATATTTTTCTATACGCAATGCTCCTGTCGGGCAGAGGTCAACACATCTGTGGCAGGCAACACAATTTTTTGAATTTACTAATACTGTTTTTCCGTCTTCATCAAAAAAGTGGCATTCATTTGAACACTGACGAACACAGCATCCGCAATTTATGCAAAGTTCTTTATCACGAATAACAGTAAATCTGCGTGGAATATAATTTATCATCAGTTCTCATCCTCCTCTTCATCAATTTCAAGCGGAATAAATACAGGCTCTGCACCTGAAACAGACCATACTTCATCAGGATCAGGGCAAATAATTCTGATTGCCGATTCTTCAGAAGCAAAATAAGCACGGTTTCCTTTAGTTGCGGCAGTAAGTGAACGAAGTTTCAGCCTATCGTTAATAGCAAGAAGTCCCTTATTAGAACCGAGAATTACAGAAAACGGGCCATTAACAAGCGCACCGTTATAAATAGAACGAAGATCGGTAAAATATTTCTTTTTATCATCGTCCATTCTGTCAATTTCATCCCATTCAGGTGCTGTAAGTACATCTGCGGCAACTTCAATAGGAAGATTATGATGGCGCAAAAGATGGTCAAAAAGATAAGTGATAACTTCTGTATCTGTTTGCATCGTGCAAATATATCCAAACTGCTCAATATATCTGCGGTTGGCATCATATGATGATATTTCGCCGTTATGCACAATTGACCAATCAAGAATATTAAAAGGATGAGCACCTCCCCACCAGCCTGGTGTGTTAGTCGGGAATCTGCCGTGCGCTGTCCAAATATAAGCTTCATATTGATCAAGCATATAAAATTCGCCTACATCTTCAGGATAACCTACTGCTTTAAAGCAGCCCATATTTTTACCGCTTGAAAAGATATAAGCACCCTCAATTGCATTATTAACTTTAGTTACACACTGTGCAACATATTCAAGTTCATCAAGCCTTGCGTCTTTCATTCGCACACGGTTTGCCTTACCGAAATAACGCCAAATATCAGGGCCTTTTTCGATGCTTGGAACTTGGCGGGTTGGTATTCTCTCCGCAACATCAATATTAAAATGCCTAAAAAGAAAATCTTCGCACTGCTTTCTTGCCTCGCTTGAATCATAGAAAACATGAATAGCGTATTCATCCTTATGTTCAGGATAAATACCATAAGCAGCAAAACCACCGCCAAGACCATTTGACCTATCGTGCATAAGTGCAATAGATTTAATGATTTGAGAACCGTTTATGCGGTTGCCTTTTCTGTCAATAATAGCGGCAATGGCACAGCCTGACGGAATTCTGATTTCTCCCTCTTTCAACATAGTATCCTCTCCTTAAGTTATGTGTAAATAACAATATATTTTATGAACATAATGTTCAATAAATATTGTGTTTTCTTAATTTTACAATAAATAACACTTATTAGTCAATTATACAAATTACAAAATTAGTGCGATTTTTAAGTTATTTTATGTATAATATCACAGTATCCATACAACTTTTAGTATAGTTATTCAGTTTTCAATGTATACGGTTGTATTTTTATTCATATCGCATAAAAGAAAAAGGACTGAATTAACAGTCCCTTTTCTTTGGTAGAAAATAGCAAAAACAATTATATAAAAGAGATTTTACAAATCTGTTTTACACATCATCCTCACCCTGCAAAGCATCATATCCTCTTTCGCCGGTACGAACTTTAACTGCATCTTCAACATCATAGATGAAGATTTTACCGTCGCCGATATTACCGGTATAAAGCACATTCCTTGCAGTTTCAACAACTGTTTCAACCGGAACAGCAGAAACAACCATTTCAAGTTTCATTTTAGGGTTAAGATTCATTTCTTCGATTTCAACACCACGGTATTTTCTGATGTGGCCTTTTTGTGTACCGCATCCCATTACATTTGTAACAGTCATACCGGTAATGCCGATTTCATTCATAGCAGATTTAATTTCTTCAAACTTAGCAGGATTAAATATCATAACAACTTTTGATAAAGCCGGTGATTTTTTAGTCGTATAAGTTTCAACTTCAACTGCCTTTTCAACCGGAGCAAGCGGAGTTGCAGGTACACTTGCTTTTGGAGCTGAAGCTTTGATAGAAGAAGATGTTGCAAAAGCCATAGCCGGCATAAAATCTGCGTAAGCAGACGGAAGATTATGTTCGGTAGCATCAAGACCTTTGATTTCTTCCTCTTCAGATACGCGAAGTCCGTTAGTTTTCTTAATAATGAAGAATACTATTGTCATAGTAACAATCGTCCAAGCGGCAACACAAACAAGACCTAATAACTGCTTGCCGAGAAGTGAGAAGCCGCCGCCGTAGAAAAGGCCTTGGAATGAATCATTACCCGGTACGGTTGTAGTGGCGAAAAGACCGACTGCAACAGTACCCCACATACCGTTTACGCAGTGAACTGCAACAGCACCGACAGGGTCATCAACTTTAAGCTTAATATCAATAAATTCTACTGCAACAACTACAAGAATACCTGATACAACGCCTATAATACAAGAGCCAAGTGCATCAACAACATCACAACCGGCAGTTACTGCAACAAGACCTGCAAGTGAAGCGTTAAGTGACATTGAAACATCAGGCTTACCGTTTTTAATCCAAGTGAAAATCATAGTTACACAAGTAGCAATAGCAGGAGCACAAGTTGTGGTTACAAATATTGAAGCAAGCTGTGGTCCGCTTTTTGCAGCAGCACCGTTGAAGCCATACCAACCAAACCAGAGAATGAACACACCGAGTGCGCCGAGAGTTAAAGAGTGTCCCGGAATAGCTTTAGCAACTTTTTTGCCTGTTTTCTTATCTTCAACATACTTGCCGATACGAGGGCCAACCATAATTGCGCCGATAAATGCTGTGATACCGCCAACCATATGAATTGCACAAGAACCCGCAAAATCGTGGAAGCCGAGATTTGCAAGCCAACCGTTTGGATTCCAAATCCAACCTGCTTCAATAGGATAAACAACGGCAGAAATTACAGCTGAATAAATACAATAGCTTGAAAACTTTGTACGCTCAGCCATTGAACCTGAAACGATTGTTGCCGCTGTTGCGCAAAATACAAGGTTAAATACAAAATTAGACCAATCAAAATTTTGATAATTTGTGAAAACGCCCAAGGTTGGCATACCGCAAAAGCCACCTAAAACTTCTTCACCCATCATAAGACCGAAACCAAGCAATATAAACATCGGAGTACCGATACAAAAATCCATAAGGTTTTTCATAATAATATTGCCGGCATTTTTAGCCCTGGTAAAACCTGTTTCCACCATAGCAAAACCGCATTGCATAAAGAAAACAAGAGCCGCACCGATTAAAAACCAAATGCCGAACACTTCACTGTCGACTTTTTCAAGAATAGATGTTATATCCATATATTCTTCCTCCTAAAATTAAATAGTTTGTAATGATAAAAAGAAAATAAAAAAAGAGGCACGACAACACATAACATTGTCGCACCTCATTGTGCTAAAAATATATGTCAAGCCGACACCGGAAAGCGATGCCGGCCTAACAACTGGCATAATTGCCATAAGAGAGGGTTAAGTAAAAGATACAGATTAGTAATTAACCATATATCTGTCGATTTCCCACTGTGAAACCTTTGTTCTGTATTCATCCCATTCAGCTTTCTTGCCTTCGGTATAAGCATTGAATACATGGTCGCCTACTGTTTCTTTAACAAATGGGTCAGCTTCTGAAGCTTCAACTGCTTCTTTAAGTGAACCAGGAAGGCAATCAATACCTTTTGCTGCAAGTTCTTCATCTGAAAGGTCAAATACATTATAATCAACTGCAGGAGCAGGAGTGATTTTATTCTTGATTCCGTCAAGACCTGCTGCAAGGCAAAGTGCCATTTCAAGATATGGGTTACAAGTTGGGTCAGGGCAACGAAGCTCTACACGAGTACCCATTCCTCTTGCTGCAGGAATACGAACAAGACATGAACGGTTAGATGCTGACCAAACAATATAGGTAGGAGCTTCATAACCAGGTACAAGTCTTTTATATGAGTTTACGGTTGGGTTTGAATATACTGCAATACTCTTAACATGCTTTAAAAGACCGCCGATGAAATAATGAGCAACTTCGCTCAAACCGTCTTCACTTTCAGGGTCATAGAAAGCATTAACTACTTTACCGTTAGCATCTTTAGTCATAAGTGACATATTTGTGTGCATACCTGAACCGTTGATACCATAAATCGGCTTTGGCATAAATGTTGCATGAAGACCATGCTTTGTAGCATAAGTTTTAACAACATGCTTGAAAGTCATTACACGGTCTGCTGTTGTCATTACTTCATCAAACTTAAAGTCGATTTCGTGCTGGCCTTCAGCTACTTCGTGGTGTGATGCTTCAATTGTATATCCCATTTCCTCAAGAGCGAGGCAAATATCACGGCGGCAATTTTCACCATGGTCAATAGGGTTAAGGTCAAAGTAACCACCTTCGTCGCCTGTTGTTGTAGTTGGGTTGCCGTCTTCATCAAGTTTGAAAAGGAAGAATTCACATTCAGGGCCTACATTAAAGCTGTAACCCATTTCAGCAGCTTCATCCATAACCTTTTGAAGAACATTTCTTGGGTCACCGAGGAACGGTGTTTTATTATCGGCACAATATACCGAGCAGATAAGACGAGCTGTCTGTGCGTTCTGGTGCTTTCTCCAAGGGAAAATAGTCCATGTATCATAATCAGGATGAAGATACATATCACTTTCGTTAATTCTTACAAATCCATCAATTGATGAACCGTCAAACATACATTCATTGTCAAGTGCTTTTTCAAGCTGTGAGCTTGTGATAGCGACATTTTTCATAATGCCGAAAACATCTGTAAACTGAAGTCTGATAAATTCAACTCCGTTTTCCTGTGCACTTTTAAGGATGTCTTCTTTTGTGTACTTACTCATAGTAAATACTCCTCTCTTGAGTAATTTTGTAAATTAAAGCAAAAAAATAGGCGCTCCGAATCAACTCGGAACGCCTTTGTTCTTACCACACTTTCATTATAGCCGGCAAGTATAAATTTGTCAACGATTTTATTCAATTTTGTTAATTTACTGCGTGAGCATCAATTCATGTTAAAACTTTTTGTATGATATGCCAAAAATAAGATACTATGATAAATCAAGATACTTTTCATCAATTACTTTTTTCACGAGTTTATTATAGTATTCAGGTGTTCCACCATTTTGTGAATGTGACTTTGCAAGTTCATCTGTATAATCGGAAAGTTTATAAACATCAAATCTAAATTTATCACCGTCTGTTCTGTTATAATGAGTAACAATCGGAATAAACTTACCGTTAACAGTTATTTTTCCGTTTTTCTTTTCAATATCTACACTTGCAATACCGCCGCAAAGCTGGTCAATTTCAATTTGATGTGAAATAAAATTACCAAGCGAATAGTAAACAAGCATTTTGTGGCCGCTTTCATTAGTAACTTCCTTAACCGGCTCAATTACATGCGGGTGACAACCGATAACAAGGTCAACACCCAATTTGCTAAACAAATCGGTGTATTCCTTTTGATAATCTGAAATACCGAAACTGTTTTCAGTCCCCCAATGCGGAAATACAATTACCACATCGGCATTTGCCCTTGCTTCCTTAATATCTTTAGTTACTTTATCCTTGTCCATCATATTAACAATCCAAGGTTTATCACTCGGAAGGTCAATACCGTTAGTGCCATAAGTGTAATTAAGCAATGCAAATGTAATATTATTTTTTACATAATACTTTATAGTGTTATAACTCTTTTCATCTTCGTTAATACCGAGATAAACAACATCCTTATGCTTTTTAAAATATTCAATTTCATTCATAATGCCTTGCGAGCCTTTATCCATTATATGATTATTGGCACAGTTAAATATATCGAATCCGGCATTTATTGCGGCATCGCCGATTTCCTGAGGAGAATTAAACACAGGATAGCCCGTATATTCAAAATCAGAGCCGCCGAGTACAGTTTCCTGGTCGATTACGGAAACATCGTATTTTTGAATTACAGGGGCAATGTTTTGGTAAAGCGAAGTATAATCATAACTTCCGTCTTCCTGCTTGCCTGCGTCAACCAATGTATTATGAATAAGATTATCGCCGACAGCGCAAAGTGTAACCTTTCCATCTGAATTTTCGCTTACAGGCTCACTGTTTTGCTCATTAACTGCAGAAACGGAAGTTTCGGCAGTCGGTTCTTTTATATCTTCTGTTCTCGTTAAATGCCCACTCACTGCAAGAACAATCAAAACGAATATTGCAACAAAAATAGGAATAAGTATTATAGGACTGAATTTTTTATTTTTAGACATAATGTCACCTCATATCAGTATTAGCTTAAATATTATATCATATATCAATTTGCAAAACAACAAATTTTTAAGGTGAGAAAATGGCAACAGCATTAACTTATGTGTTTTTTATTATCGGCTTAATTTTAATAATTAAGGGCGGTGATATTTTCGTTGACAGTGCAACAAAACTTGCAAATATGCTTGGTGTTCCTAAATTTATCATAGGCGCTACAATAGTATCAATCGCAACCACACTGCCTGAAATTATAGTAAGTATTCAGGCAACATTAAGCAAAAATGTTGATATGGCGGTCGGCAATGCGATAGGTTCCGTCACGGCAAATACAGCTTTGATTTTAGGACTTTTTATTACATTTATGCCGTTTGAAATAAAAAGAAAAGATATTTCATTTAAAAGTATCGCTATGATATTTGCTGTTGTTTTTATAATAATAGGCTGCATAGTAACGCAAAAGAAAGAGCTCAGCTTTAAAGGTGAAGTCGGAGAATATTATTTTCTTTCGGCTTTGGGTGTAACTCTCTTATTTACAGTATTTGCAATATTTATTTTTGAAAACATAAAATGCATAAAAAGCGAAACAAAAAGTGATGAAAGCAAAATATCATACTGCACAAAAGAAAAAGTTAGTTGTATAATTCTTTTTATTTTAGGTGCTGTGGGCATAATATTCGGTGCAAAACTTCTTGTTAAATATGCCACACAAATTGCCATAAGCCTAAATATTTCGCAAAGAGTAATAAGCGTTATCGCAGTTGCTATCGGCACTTCCCTGCCGGAGCTTGTAACAGCTCTTACAGCACTAAAGAAAAAATCCGGCTCACTTTCAGCCGGAAATATACTTGGTGCAAATATAATTGATTTAACTTTAATTCTTCCGATTTGCTCACTAATATCAATTACAAAAGGAAGCGGCGAACTTGCGGTTTCACTTTCCTGCGTTAATTTTGATTGTGTAATGTGTTTAGGCGTAATTTTAATAGCTGTTTTGCCTACTATCATCAGCCAAAAATTTCAAAGGTGGCAAGGAATATTACTGCTTATAATTTACGGAACATACATATACTTTGTGGTCAGATAAAACAAAGGGAATGGCAAAAGCCATTCCCTTTAAATATTATTATTTTACTTTAATGTTAACTGTTTTATAAACACCGTTTTGAGCGTAAACATAAATTGTGCATTTACCTTTTTTAACGCCCTTAACTTTGCCTTTTGAATTTACTGTGGCAATCTTAGTATTTGAAGATTCATAGCAAATAGCTCTGTGTCTTCTAATTTTTTTATCCTTCTTGATTTCAGAAGCTTTGATTTTGAAAGTCTTACCTTTCTTAATTGTAGCCTTTGTTTTATTTACCTTAACAGCCTTTGCTACACCGTATTTTCCGCCAAGAGTAGTTGCGTGAATTTTCTTTGACACAGCGGTAGTAACTTTAGCACCGTTAATATTTTTAAATGCTACGATATTGTACTTGTAATAAGTACCTTTCTTAAGCTTCTTTTGAGTATAAGATGTTGTTTTACCTGAAACAACTTTAAGCACTTTGTACTTGCTCTTAGCACCGCACTTTGCGCCGTAAACAATGTAACCGTCTGCATTCTTAACCTTATTCCACTTTACAGTCACGCTTTTTTTAGTAATCTTAGTGGTTTTTGCTTTTAAAAGACCGAAGTTTGAACCTTTATAATCACCGTCACCCTTAACAGGTGTACCTGTCATTACCTTTTCGGTTAATGATGAAGTCTCACTTGAAATATTATTTTGGGTAAGATAAATATAAATTAACTTGGCTGTTGCAGAATCTACACCGTAACTATTGGCAATTGTGCTTTCACCCGGTGTAAGCGGAGGTGCTGACGGTGCCGGATTTGCCGGAATTGAAGGTGTTGCCGGAGTTGAAGGTGTTGAAGGTGTTGATGGTGTCGGATTTGGTGCCGGTTGACTTGGTGCAACATAATTAGGATTAGCAGTACCGCAACCGTTCAAACAAAATTGTGCATTATTTGAAAAATCGTGACCTTTTGCTTTTACATAATCATCTTTATATGTGTCACCGCAATTTTTACATTTATAAATTGTATATCCCTGTTCGGTACAGGTCGGTGCTACAACATTTTTAATATATGAATGTCCAAGCTTTGTACCTTCTTTTGTAACAACATCCTTATGGTTACATACAGAACAAATTCTTACGCTATATTCATCTTCTGTACAAGTAGCCGGATGTACTGTCGCCTCTCCGTATTGGTGACCTGTTGGAGATTTAATATCGTTATAAAATTCTTTACCTTCACTGTTTTTGTAAAGTGTATAACCAATTTCAGTACATTTAGGTGGAACTGTTTCAACTAAAGTATATCCTGAAGGTACTGTATATGATGTGCCTACTTTTTTTTCATCGTGGCATCTGCTGCAAACGATTTTATTTTCAGCTTCAAAATACTGATAGTTATGGCCTAAAGCAGGAATAACTGCACCACCATTTGTTTCGTCACAGTTTTCGCATTTATAAACTGCTTTTTTACCGTCTGTTGTGCAAGTAGCTTCTTGCTCTTTTGAAACAAGAACTGTAAATTTATGGCCTGTTGCCTTAATTACTTCACCGCCGGTAAGTTTTCCGCACTTTGAGCATTTATATACAGCTTCTTTACCGTCTGCTGTACAGGTAGCTTCTTGTTTTCCTGTTTCTAATAAATAATTGTGCTTAAGAGCAGGAATTACATCGCCGCCTATTGTATCACCGCAGTTTTTACATTTCTTTACTTCAGTTTTACCTGGAGTTTCGCAAGTGGCATCAACCTTTGGCGAAACAACTTCATAATTATGACCTGTTTTCTTTTCGCCTACTTCAGTTTTTGTACTGTGGCAAACCGAACATTCGTATATAATCTGTTCGTCCTGTGTACATGTTGCAGGTGTTGAAGATTTCTTTTTATAATCACACAAAGCCCAGTCTTTATATCCACATTCTGAACAGGTGCGGATATGACCGTTTTTACCATCTTGTGTAATTTGTGAGTATGCGCCATAATTATGCGGTGTTTTTGCCGGTACTATTTTCGTTTCAACATAGGCAACATTTTTACTTGCGGTTTTTTCAAAAGCAGGCTGCCATTCAAATGTTACAGTGCAATGGCCTGTTTTATCACAATCTTCATAACTATCACTGAGAACAGGTGCAACTATTGTATCTCCTGCTTTATAATAGTTATCTGAAAGAAGATCTGTATTTGAATTTGTAAACTTAATGCGATATTGCTTACTGCTTTCAAGCTTAAGTTTTGCTTTTTCATAAGCACTAACGCGATTTTTAATATCGTTTGCACAATTTGCAACTTTAGCTGCAGTGTCTGATATATCGGTTACATCCTTACCGTCTTTTTGGTTAAAAGATGAATTCGGGTCACAATCATACAAATCCTGTATTGCTTTGTAATACTCATTAACTGCATCAGGAGTATACAATGTCTGGTCAAAACTTTCCAAATCTTTTGCAGCTTCATTTGCAGCTGTGACAATCGGCTTATAGTTTACAACATAAATTGTTGAACTTGACTCTTTTGAATTATTGTCATAAGCAGTTGTAAAATCTACATTACTTGAATTTGTTGTCCAATAAAGTTTTTTAGCCAAAAAACCGTTTGAGATAAAAGAAGTGTCATTATCAATATTTGAATCAATATGAAGAAAACTTGCCAAATCTCTGCTGCCAATATCCGTACCGAATGAATAACATTTATTTGCATTTTCCCCTGTACTGATAAATTCAGTTAAAACCTTTGCTTCAAAACCAAATGGTGTATTATTACCGTACATATTACCGTTGAAATTTTCATTTTGTTCAACTTTAGTTCCGCGCCAAGTATCAGCATAGAAATTTGCGCTGTGAGCCGGCGAAGTGGCATTAGATATACGCTCACTGTCATAAGGTGCAGCATAATAAATAACTCTTCTTCCGTCAATCTTATTTGTGTTTTGTGCTATACACATAATCGGCATATAAGCATCAGTCGTGCCATCCCACATAAGTACAGCTGACGGATAATATGCTCTGAAATCTAAATGATTCTTTTGAAATTGCAAGCAATCAGTTGTACCGACATAAGCGCTCGGCCAATAAAGTACATTTGAAGACGGAGCGTATGACTGCTTATGAAATTTACCGTCTGATGAGCTTACTTCATTAACCTCGGCACTGTTAAGCCAAGAAACTTCACTCATGCCCGTCTTTGGTGTAAAGGTTGTTGACGGAGCTGCATGGTACTTTTTGTTTGTTTCGTCAATGTTTGAGCTTACGCTCTTTGCCGTAGCCGCTGATGCAGTAACAGCTGTAAACGGAGTTACAGTCATTATCATTATAAGCGACATAAGGCATGCAATGGTTTTTTTGAATGAAAGCATAGATTATTCCTCCCACATATATAATATAGTTTTAGTATTGTTATTATATTAACATAAGAAATCATTTTTTGCAATATTTTGTACACATTTTTTTAATATCATACTGTATTTTTATGCAATATTTTATACATTACTTTTTCAATGTACAAAAACGGCGGAATATAAACAAAAAGCGCCACAAAAGTGGCACTTTTTATAAGTTTGTTAATTAAACAGGATGAACTTTTGATTCAAAGTCTTCATGTTTACCGTCAAGATTGTATTTTTTATCTCTTCTCTTTTGGAAGAACTTAATTGCAACCTGACCGAACTGGGCATATGAAAGAACATCTTCTTCCTGCTCATAATATTCTTTAATTTCGTCCTTGAAATCATCAATTTTATCATGAATAAGGTCAGCAGGGCGGCAGGTGATAATTTCATCATCGCCTACAATCTTCTTCTGGAATTCAGGGTCAATATCACAAGGTGTTTTACCGTACTTACCGGCAACCATATCCTTAAATTCCTTGGTTACCATCTTATATCTTTCGCCCATAATAACATTGAAAACAGCCTGTGTACCAACGATTTGAGATGTAGGAGTAACAAGCGGTGGGTAACCTGAATCTTTCCTTACTCTCGGAACTTCGGCAAGAACTTCATCAAGCTTATCTGCCTTGCCTGCCTGCTTAAGCTGTGATACAAGGTTAGAAAGCATACCGCCCGGGACCTGATAAAGAAGAGTATTAGCGTCAACACCAAGCATTTTAGGGTCAAGAAGACCTGATTTAAGATACTTTTCACGAAGCGGTGTGAAGAAATCTCTGATTTCTGAAAGAGCCTTAATATCAAGACCTGTATCATACTCTGTACCCTTAAGTGCGGCAACCATTGATTCGGTAGCCGGGTGAGAAGTACCCATAGCAAGCGGACTCATAGCAGTATCAATTACATCAACACCTGCTTCAATACCCTTAAGGTGAACCATAGAAGCAAGGCCTGAAGTATAGTGAGAGTGAAGCTGAACAGGAATATCAACTGTACTTTTAAGTGCTTTAACAAGGTCATAAGTTCCGTAAGGAGTTAAAAGACCTGCCATATCTTTAATACAGATTGAATCTGCACCGGCGTTTTCAAGTTGCTTTGCATAATTGCAATAATAATCAATATCAAAAACAGGGCCGGTGGTATATGAAATAGCAGCCTGAACATGACCGCCGTATTTCTTGGCTGCATCAATAGCTGTTTGAAGGTTACGAACATCGTTAAGAGCATCAAATATTCTTAAAATATCAATACCGTTATCAATACTCTTTTTTACAAAATAATCAACGAGTTCATCAGAATAATGGCGGTAGCCGAGCATATTCTGACCTCTGAAAAGCATTTGAAGCTTTGTGTTAGGACATTTTTTACGAATAAGACGAAGCCTATCCCAAGGGTCTTCATCAAGGAATCGAAGACAACTGTCGAAAGTTGCACCACCCCAACATTCAAGTGAGTGGTAGCCGATTTTATCCATTTTTTCGAGGATGTCTTCAAATTCGTCAGTTCTCATACGAGTTGCAATCAAAGACTGATGAGCATCACGGAGAACTGTTTCAGTAATACCGATTTTAGCCATTTATGACACCTCTTAGTTTAATGTAATGATAACCTGGCCTGCTTCAACGCTGTCACTCTTTGAAACATTGATTGATGCAACAGTACCATCCTGTGGAGCAACGATTTCATTTTCCATTTTCATAGCTTCAAGAATGCAAAGAACTGAACCGCTTGAAACTGAATCGCCTACTGAAACCTTAACATCAAGGATAGTACCAGGCATAGGAGCTTCAACCTTAACTGAACCTTCTGAACCTTGAGCTGCCGGTGCAGGAGCTGCGGCAGGAGCCGGTGCAGGTGCAGCAGCAGGAGCCGGTGCTGATACAGGAGCTGAAGCATTTGCACCTTCCTGAACTGTAACATTATAAGCTGTACCGTTTACGGTAATTGTATAGTTTTTCATATTTTAATCCTCCATTATTTAACAGAATGTTTTCTTGGTAAAGTATTTTCTCTTTTACCTGCAAGAATATCAAGTGCAGAAATAACTTTTGCACGGGTATCGGCAGGAGCAAAAATATCATCAACTGCACCACAAGCTGCGGCAGTGAATGGTGAAGCAACCTTTTCAATATATTCTTTTTCAAGGTCTTGCTTGCTTTCGCCGTTTGCAAGTCTGTCATTAAATAAAAATTGAACAGCAGACTCGGTAGGAAGCGGAGAAGCAACACTCTTATCCCAAGCGAAAGTAAAGTCTGCATTTGAGCCTTTACCTGCAAGAACAATATATGCAAGGCCGACTGCATTACCTGTAATTACAGAAATTTTAGGTGTAGTTGCAGTTGCATAAGCACTTGTAAGTTTAGTAAATGCTGTAAGGCATTGATTTTCCTTGCCCGGCTTATTAACAGTACCGTTTGCATTAACCAAAGTTACAACCGGAATTGAATAAGCATCGCAAAGCTTAACCATAGCTTCAGCCTTATAAGAACAGCAAGGGCAAATAGGTTCACCTTCAAATGCAACAAAGCCTACTGTTGTACCCATAACTGTTGCAAGAGCTGTTTTACATTTCTTTTCTGAATATCCGCCCTTAAGTTCAACTACTGAATTTGCATCTGCAATACTGTTAATAACAGCCATTGCATCATCACCGTCATTTGCAAAAGTGCTTGGTGCTTCAAATTCAAAAAGAGGAGAAGGGGCAAGGTTATTTGACGGAAGAAGCGAAGCAAGATTTTTAACCTGTGCAACTGCATCTTCAAAAGTATCGCAAAGAATATCAACAGTTCCTGCTTCATAGCTTTCTTCGGCAGTAACTTCACTCGGAGCTGTTACATAAAAATCAGCATCCTTAACCGCTACTACAACATCAGCCATATTTGCAATAAGAGCAGATGTGCCGAGGCAAGAACCTGCAACAATTGAAATTTGAGGGCATACGCCGCTCATTGATGTTGATGCTTTAACAAGATCACCGTAAGCATTCATAACTTCAAAACCTTCGGTAAGCTTAACACCATTTGAATCATACACGCCGATAACCGGGCAACCGGTTTTTAAAGCGAGTTCATAAATCTTTTTAATTTTAGCACACTGTGCAACACTTACAGCACCGCTGTCAACAGTTACATCCTGTGAAAATGCATAAACTGCACACTCATTAACTGTTCCGAAGCCGGCAACAACTTCAACTGAGCCGTCAGCTGATTTAGCATAAGCATCAATTTCAGTAAATGAACCGTCATCAAAAAGTGCTTCAAGTCGTTTAAGTGCTTTTGAGTCGTTCACTGTTTTGTCCTCCTTAAATTGTGACAGAGCATTTATGAAAAATTTAAAATATTCCAAATTTGCCTATTATAGATTTTAACACTTTGGGATAGTAATATCAATATTTTTTATAAATTTTATTATATTTTGCCGATTTTGTTAAAAAATTATTTAATATATTAGTGGCATTTGAGCATAAAATAAAAAATCAAGACTTGGACCGTGAAGCCCAAGCCTTGATTTAATGATATAAGGGAAATATTATATCTGTCTTTATTACTCGCTGAAAAGCGGAGTTGAAAGGTATCTGTCACCTGTATCAGGTAAGAGAGCAACAATTGTTTTGCCCTTATTTTCAGGCCTTTTAGCAAGTTCCTTTGCTGCCCAGAGTGCTGCGCCGCTTGAAATGCCGACAAGTACACCCTCTTGCTTAGGAAATGCCTTACCTGTTGCAAATGCATCTTCGTTTTCAACTGCGATGATTTCATCGTAAATATCTGTATTAAGAGTATCAGGAACAAAGCCTGCGCCGATACCTTGAATTTTATGAGGGCCTGCTGTACCCTTTGAAAGAACAGGTGATGTAGCCGGTTCTACTGCGACTATCTTTACATTAGGATTTTGGCTCTTAAGGTATTCGCCGACACCTGAAAGTGTACCGCCTGTGCCTACACCTGCTACGAAAATATCAACTTTGCCTTCGGTATCGTTCCAAATTTCAGGGCCTGTTGTTGCCTTATGAGTTGCAGGGTTTACAGGATTGGTAAACTGGCCTGCAATAAAGCTGTTTGGAAGTTCGCTTGCAAGTTCTTCTGCCTTTGCGATAGCACCCTTCATACCCTTTGCACCGTCTGTCAAAACAAGTTCGGCGCCGTATGCTTTCATAAGGTTTCTTCTTTCAACGCTCATAGTTTCAGGCATTGTGATGATGAGTTTATATCCCTTTGCAGCAGCTACACTGGCAAGGCCGATACCTGTGTTACCGCTTGTTGGTTCAATAATAACTGAATCTGCTTTAAGCTTTCCTGTTTTTTCTGCATCTTCAATAATTGCCTTTGCAATTCTGTCTTTAACAGAACCTGCCGGATTGAAATATTCAAGCTTTACAAGAACTGTTGCTTCAAGATTGTTTTCTTTTTCAAAATTCTGTACCTCAAGAAGTGGTGTTTTACCAACGAGGTCAAGTGCTGATTTATAAATAGCCATAATAAATAATCTCCTTAAACTTAATCAAATAATTTAGAATTTAAAATTAGTCGATTGCGGCGAAAGCTTCGTCGAGATCGTGAATAATATCGTCAATATGCTCTGTACCGATAGAAAGTCTGATTGTATTAGGCTTAATATCCTGTTCTGCAAGTTCTTCAGGGCTAAGCTGACTGTGTGTTGTGGTTGCCGGATGAATAACAAGTGATTTAACATCTGCTACATTTGCAAGGATTGAGAAAATCTTTAAGCTGTCAATAAACTTCTTGGCTTCAGCTTCTCCGCCCTTAATTTCAAATGTGAAGATAGAACCTGCACCGTTTGGAAAATACTTGTTATAAAGTTCTTTGTATCTTGGGTCGATGCTTGGATGATTAACCTTTTCAACTTTAGGGTTATTAACAAGATATTCAATAACTTTCTTTGTGTTTTCAACATGGCGTTCAACACGAAGTGAAAGTGTTTCAAGACCCTGAAGAAGAAGGAATGCATTGAACGGTGAAATTGTAGCACCGGTATCACGAAGAATGATTGCACGAATGTATGTTACAAATGCTGCCGGGCCAACTGCTTCTTGGAATGAAATACCGTGATAGCTTGGGTTAGGGTCGGAAATCTGTGGGTATTTGCCACTTGCTTTCCAATCGAAATTACCACTATCGACGATTACACCGCCCAAAGTAGTACCGTGACCGCCGATAAACTTAGTAGCACTGTGAACTACAATATCTGCACCGTATTCAATAGGTCTTAAAAGATAAGGTGTTGCAAATGTTGAGTCAATAACAAGAGGAATGTTATGTGAATGTGCAATATCTGCAAGCTTTTGAATATCAATAAGATTTGAATTTGGATTGCCGAGTGTTTCAATAAAGATTGCTTTTGTGTTATCCTGAATTGCATTTTCAAAATTAGCAAGGTCATCAGGGTCAACAAAAGTTGTTGTTACACCAAACTGTGAAAATGTATGTTCAAGATAGTTATAAGTACCGCCGTAAATTGTTTTTGCTGATACAATGTGGTCGCCTGCCTGTGCAAGAGCTTGGAAAGTATACGCAAGTGCTGCCGCACCTGAAGCTGTTGCAAGAGCGGCCACACCGCCTTCAAGAGCTGCAACTCTCTGTTCAAAAACATCTTGTGTTGAATTGGTAAGTCTGCCATAAATATTGCCTGCATCTGCAAGGCCGAATCTTGCCTGTGCGTGATCGCTGTTTTTAAATACATATGAAGTTGTTTGATAAATAGGAACTGCTCTTGAATCTGTTGCCGGGTCCGGTTCTTCCTGACCTACATGAAGTTGAAGTGTTTCAAAATGATATTTATATTCTGACATAATGTTAATTTCCTTTCGATGTTAAAATTAGTTTTTAAATTTGTAATAAGTATTAAAGCTAAAATAATTTATGATTTTACATATAACATCGAAAGCACATTCGTTGATTTTTAACATTAGCGACTGTTAATTTGCTGTAATTTTTAGTCATAACAATCTCTCCTTAAATATTTCCCTTATTACCTACGAGGTTTGTAGGTTATCTCTGTGATGTCTACACTATACAACACATTGCCTATTTTGTCAATAGGTTTTTAGTATTTTTTTGAATATTTTTTCAGAAGACAGAAAAATGCCCGAAAACACAAGGTTTTTCGGGCATTTAGTTTTTTGATATTTTCAATTATTTAAGCACAAAGCCAACTTTTTTCATAACTTTATCAAGTGTGCGCTGGGATACACGCTGTGCCAAATCAGCACCTTGAGTCCATTTTTCCTGAAGATAAGCTTTATCTTTCATAAGTTCATTATAACGCTTTTGAACAGGTTCAAGCTCGGCAACAACCGCTTCACCTACTGCGGTTTTAAAATCACCGTAGCCTTTGCCGGCAAATTCACTTTCAATAGCATCAAATGTTTTGCCGGTAACTGCTGAATAAATTGACATAAGGTTATTTATTCCGTCTTTACCATCAGCATAGCGAACACTCATTTCACTGTCGGTTACAGCACTCTTAAACTTTTTCATAATAACATTAGGTTCATCTGTAAGATAAACTGTACCTTTAGGGTTAGGGTCTGACTTACTCATCTTTCTTGTCGGGTCAGCAAGGCTCATAACCTTTGCCGCAGTTTTGGTAATATACGCTTCAGGAACAGTGAATACATTACCATATATACCGTTAAAACGCTCGGCAATATCCCTCGTGATTTCAAGATGTTGCTTTTGGTCAACACCAACAGGAACAACATCTGCCTGATAAAGAAGAATATCTGCCGCCATAAGTGAAGGGTAAGTAAAAAGACCTGCATTTACATTATCCGAGTGTTGCTGTGACTTATCCTTAAACTGTGTCATTCTGCTAAGCTCACCAAATTGAGTATAGCAATTAAGTATCCAAGCAAGCTGTGAATGCTGCGGCACATGTGACTGAATAAAGAGAATGCTCTTATCAGGGTCGAGTCCGGTAGCCATAAGTAAGGCATAAAGCTGGGTAGTTTGAGTTCTGAGCTTTTGCGGGTCTTGCCTTACGGTAATTGAGTGCAAATCGGCAATGCCGAACACTGTATCAAAATCATCTTGGAAATCTTTCCAGCCACGCATTGCTCCGAGATAATTGCCCAAAGTAGGCACAGAGGTAGGTTGGATAAGTGAAAGACTTCTTTTTTTGCGTTCTTTTTTAATTTCTTCTGCCATTATTTTTCTCCGATTATCTATATAATTTAGCTACTTCGCCCAAAGCCTTAACACCGTTTATAATACCGTCATCGGTAGGGGTTGAGAAATTAAGGCGAATGTAGTGTGATTCCTGTGTATCATCCATTAAAAATGCATTACCCGGAACGACTGCAACATTTTTTTCAACTGCTTTTTTAACAAATTCAAGCATATTTACATCATCAGGCAATTTGCACCAAACAAAAAGTCCGCCTTCCGGCTTAACATATTCTACAAAATCGCCAAGATGTTCATCAATACATTCACACATAAGATTAAGCTTATTTCTGTAAATGCCCTGAATATGCTTAATATGAGCATCAACATCATAGTTTTTAAACCATTCGTCAACAATCATTTGATTAAGGCAAGGCGTATGCACATCGGAAGCCTGCTTGCCTACCGTCATTTTAGCCATAACCGTTTTAGGCGAAATGCAATAAGCAACACGAAGACCAGGTGAAAGAATTTTAGAAAACGAGCCGGCATAAATAACTATTCCGTCCTCATCCATTGATTTAATAGTAGGAAGCGGAGTACCGCTGACTCTTAAATCACCGTAAGGGTTATCCTCCAAAACCATAACACCGTACTGTTTAGCAAGTGCATAAAGCTTTTTTCTCTTTTCCAAAGACATTGTAACACCCGAAGGGTTTTGGAAATTAGGAATTGTATATATAAACTTTGCATTTTTTGTAGATTTGAGTGCTTCTTCAAGCATAGCGATATTGATTCCGTCTGCTTCAACAGGCACACCTTTAAGCTTACAGCCGTAAGAACGGAAGCAATTAAGCGAACCGATAAATGACGGTTCTTCACAAATAACTGTATCCCCTTCGTTACAAAGAACTTTGGTAGTTAAATCCATAACCTGCGTTGCACCTGAAACAATAAGCACATCGTCAAAGTCCTTGCCGATATTTTCGTGATTTTTCATCCACTTTTTAACTGTATCACGCAACGGCTGATAGCCCTCGGATACGCCGTACTGAAGTGCATCAATAGGGCGGGAATCAAGTATATCTGCCGCAATTGCCCTTACCTCTTCAACAGGGAAAGCATCCGGTGCCGGATTGCCTGCTGCAAGTGGGATAATTTTAGGGTCTGCTGTTGCTTTAAGTATTTCTCTGATAGCACTTGGCTGGAGAGAAGAAATTTTGTCGGAAAATGTATAGTCCATTGTTTTGCCTTCTTTTTATATTTAAGCAATCAACATAGAAATAAATTTTGCAAGAATTTCTGCATTGTTTGCTTTTGAATTTTCAACATATTCGCTTTTAAATTTATACAACATATCAAAATCATAGCTGTTTGATTTAATTGCATTTACAAGAGCTTCTGCATCTTCAAAAGTCGCGCTTGGCATTTCCTCTTTAAGATTAACATTTATTCCCCGTTCTTTTGAATATTCTTCATAATCGGGTACAAAGAAATAAAGCGGTTTCATCAAAACACTAGCTTCAAAAGCACAAGCCGAATAATCGGTTATTATAACATCGGCAATTTTCATCAAATCATATGTTGAAAAATCACCGCTGTAAGAAAATTTATCCTCAATCTTAATTTTAGAAAACAGAGGATGAGCACTAATTATCAAATGATAATCAGTAAGTTCGTCAAATTCAACCTTAAGCTTTTCCGCAACATAAGCATCTCTTTCACGAAAAGTAGGAAGATAAAGAACAATTTTTTTATCACTTAAAGCCGGATTTTCTGTAAAAAAGCGGGAAGCACAGCCGTTATCAGTTAATATATCGTCAACCCTCGGCAGTGAGCAAATCTTAATTTTAGAATTATCACAGCCAAACGCTTCCATATAAAACTTCGCTGTTTTTTTACTCGGTGCAAGAACATAATCATAATTTTTATGCATACACATAGCACGGCTGATTTTTTCATCCCTGCCCTCTTTTGTGCCGACACTTTGAAGCCCAAACTTTTTGAGTGCACCCAAAGCGTGCCACATTTGAATAACTTTAAGGCTCTTTTTATGCTTCAAGCAAGAAACAGTAATTGAATAAGTATCAATTATTGCTACCTTTGATGTTGCAAGATAATACATATCACCTATTATTGAAAAGCAATATGCAATTTTTCCCGGCAAGCTTTCAGGTATCATTTTAAGCCTGAAAACCTGCTCGGTATTTGGACATTCATTATTTATTGCTTCTTCAAGAAGCTTCATATCAAGACTTTTATCATTGCTTTGCCTTGAAAGATAAACTATTCTGTTTTTAGTTTTAAAAAGCTTAATGGGAGCATAAATAATTTTAAGTAATATTTTTAATATTTCAATCAATAAGACTTTCATATTATCACTTCTTTAATTATTCATAAAGAGGATATTTTGCACAAATTTCGGCAACACCGTTTGTGATATATTCCTTTTGATTATCAAAATCTGTAACAGCAAGAGTAATGTACTCTGCAATTTTATCCATATCATCAGTGTTAAGACCCCTTGTAGTAGCGGCAGGAGTACCGATACGAACACCGGATGTAACAAACGGTGAAAGAGGTTCATTAGGAACAGTATTTTTATTAAGAGTAATATGAACATCATCAAGTCTGTTTTCAAGTTCCTTACCTGTTACACCTGTACCCCTAAGGTCAAGAAGGCAAAGGTGATTATCAGTACCGCCGGAAACAAGCTTCATTCCTCTGTTCATAAGTCCGTTTGCAAGAGCCTTTGCGTTTTCAACAACTCTCTTTTGATAATCAGCAAATTCAGGCTTAAGAGCTTCGCCGAAGCAAACTGCCTTACCTGCAATAACATGCATAAGAGGGCCGCCCTGTGTACCCGGAAATACTGCTGAATTAAGCTTTTTAATAAGATATTCATTATTGCAGAGAATAAGACCGCCGCGTGGACCTCTTAATGTTTTATGAGTTGTAGTTGTAACAACATCGGCATATGGAACAGGTGACTGATGAAGCCCTGCGGCAACAAGACCTGCAATATGCGCCATATCTACCATAAACATTGCACCGTTTGCGTGTGCAATATCAGCCATTGTTTTAAAATCAATTTCTCTTGGATAAGCGGAAGCACCTGCAACCACAAGTTTAGGTTTAACTTTATTAACTTGCTTTGCAAATTCCTTGTAATCAATAAATCCGTTTTCATCAACACCGTAAGGTACAAAGTTGAAATACTTACCGCTGATATTAGCAGGTGAACCGTGAGTAAGATGACCGCCGTTATCAAGGCTCATACCCATAACTGTATCACCCGGCTTAAGAAGTGCAAGGTAAACAGCAGTATTAGCCTGCGCACCTGAATGAGGCTGAACATTAGCAAAATTGCATTTAAAAAGCTCACACGCTCTTTTAATAGCAATGTTTTCAACAATATCCACATATTGGCAACCGCCGTAATAACGCTTTGCCGGCAAACCCTCGGCATACTTATTTGTAAGAACACTGCCCATAGCAGCCATCACCTGAGGGGAAACAAGGTTTTCCGAAGCAATAAGTTCAATATTATCACGCTGGCGTTTTAATTCAAGTGCCATTGCGTCTGCAACTTCCTTATCCGTTTCGGCAACTTTACCGATTGAATCATAATAATCCGAATACATAATAAAATCCTCCTGAATATTTATACAAATTTATATAATTATACACATCTATAATATCATATAATAAGTAAATATACAACATCAAATTAAAAAATAAGCATACAAATATAATTTGTATGTGCATGTAATATTGTGTAAACTTAACTCTTGATATATAGTAAATAATATGTTAAAATATTTAAGTTAAAAATTCACATACGGGAGTTGAGAAAATGAGTGGTCATAACAAATGGAGCACCATTAAAAGAAAAAAGGGTGCTAATGACGCAGCAAGAGCAAAAGTTTTCACAAAAATAGGAAGAGAACTTGCAGTAGCAGTTAAAAACGGGGGACCTGACCCTAATAATAATGCCAAACTTCGTGATGTTATTGCAAAAGCAAAGCAAAACAATGTACCAAACGATAACATTGACAGAATGCTTAAAAAAGCAGCCGGCGAAGGCGACAGCACTAATTTTGAAGAAATCGTTTACGAGGGATATGGCCCAAGCGGTATCGCAGTAGTAGTTGAAACGCTTACAGATAACAGAAACAGAACTGCATCTGAAGTAAGGCATTACTTTGATAAAGCAGGCGGAAATATGGGCACACCGGGTTCTGTAACCTTTATGTTTGACAGGCAGGGTGTAATCATAATTGAAAAAGAAGATGTTGACGAAGACCAGCTTATGGAAGACGCACTTGAGGCAGGTGCTTCCGACTTTCTTACCGATGAAGAAGATATTTTTGAAATCAGAACAGAGCCTAACGATGTTGGCGCAATTCGTGATGAACTTGAAGGCAAAGGCTATCACATCATTTCAAGTGAACCTGCTTATGTGCCGCAAACATACACAAGGCTTGAATCTGAAGAAGATATGAAAAATATGGCAAGAATGATTGAAATGTTTGAAGAAAACGATGATGTTCAAAACATTTGGCACAACTGGGAAAATGAAGACGAATACGAAGGCTGATTTTTAAACTTCGATAAATATTTAAGGAGAACTGGTAATTCAGTTCTCCTTTCAGCGTGTAGAAAACATTAAATTATAAATTTCTACACGCTGGTAGATTTCGAGAAAGTGAGATAAATTTTGTATTTTGTGAGCGGGAGCTGTTTTATTCTCACTT
>OKXB01001136.1_pt1 | contig 28277 bp, 27 predicted proteins | sample 1601731 | NCBI WGS metagenome assembly OKXB01 (sample SAMN04414077, study PRJEB24778) | human gut metagenome | material: faecal | host: Homo sapiens
CTATAGAATTATTAGAAAATACTAAGGAAAATGTAAATATTAATAAATATATTATTAAATATGAAATATTTTTTGATAGTATAATGTTATTAAAAATTAACTTATTCATACTCTATGAGAACCTTGTCTTTATTTTTATATAGTTTAAATACAATATATGTACTCAATGTTAGTAAAATAATTGAGTATATTATAATTCCATATATATTTCCGTCTAATATAACCATATTAAATATACTAAATGAATTATAAATACCATCTATATTTATTATTTTATTTACTATGCTACCTATCATTATTTCTGAAATAATTGCAAAAGAAATAAATAGTAAATATGAAACAATCATTGCAATTGAAAACTTTTTACAATATCTTGTTGCAATTAGACCTATATTTAATATAAATATACTAAATGCGATTGATAATATTATTGAAATAAGAACGAATACTAAGTAATGAATGTTTCCTATTCCAACTAAAAATAATTTGCTTTCGTTAAATTTAAATAAAATAGCACATACTATTAACATAAGCAATATAAAAGTAGAATATACCCAACTATTATTTGCATATATTTTTATAAAAGTGTTTTTTATGTACGAATTATAATCTGTTCTTTCGCTAATTGAATATAACATTCCAGAATGATATATCTTAAAAAAATCTTTTATACCAAAATATGTAATTATAATTGGATATAATAGTATAAATACTTTGCTATTTGCATAAGTTAAGTAATGCCATTGTTGTACAAAATCAGCATTATTTATTACATTTTTAAATGTTTCAAATGTCATATTAAATTCGGTTTTCCATTCAATGAATGGTAAAATCATAAACAATATAATTATAATTAAATAAGAAAATATTTTTTTACTACTTTTCATAAACTAACTCCTTTTTTAATGAAGTGCATTTTAATTACCTATTGACTATTCGTCGTAGGTCCAAAAACCGGTTATACCGGTACCTCCTATGTATACACCAGTTGTTTTAAATTGCAAATAATAACTACCTGGAATCATTTGTGATTGTGTACCAAAATTTTCAATTTCCCAACTACCATTTTTTTTATTTAAACCACGCCATAGTCCGTCAGTAGCAGTACCATCTGATGCGAAAAGTGCAACGTAACTTTGTCTATCTTTATATATTTCAAATGGTTCGAATGTTTGCCTTGTATATGTTTGTTTAGTAATGTTTGATGTTTTTGGTTTATCAAACATGTTATCTAAAAATACAGATACTCCTATCATATTTGTGGCAAGAGTAGCTGTAGATAAGCAAAATAATGCCATCAATAATGTTCCTAAAAAAATTGATTTAAATGTTTTCATAAATACCTCCTATTATTTTGGTGTAATGCCCTCCTTATTATTTAATAATAAATTTGGAGGATTTTGTCGTTTCTTGTATGAAATGCATTTTTTAATACATGAAATGCATTTTTATTTTTTATATAGGTATTATGTTAACTTTTTGTTTATTATATATCATTATTAAATATATTTGTCAATGAATTTATATTTAATATTTTCTTTTAATTAGAAAAAATAGCTATATTACTATAGCTATCATATTATTAGATCCCTTATTAACTACTTTAGTAAGAGTTGTTTGAAGTTTGTATCTGATATTTTCTGGCATCATAGCAAGTTTTGCTTGTATACCTTCTTGTACAATATTATCTAAACTACGACCAAATATTTCTGATTTCCATACTGCTTGTGGATTAGTATCATTTTCTTTCATTAAGTGATTTATTAGTTCTTTACTCTGTAGTTCTGAACCAATAATTGGTTCGAATGTGGATTCTACATCTACTCTTATCATATGTATGGAAGGCGCTATTGCTTTTAGTTTTATACCATATCTATTTCCATGTTTTAATATTTCTGGTGTTTCTAGTTTTAAATCATCTATTATAGGTACTGCTACTCCATAACCAGTCTGTTTAACCATTTTAAGTGCACTTTTGATGTGTTCATATTCTGTTTTAGCTTCACTTAATTCTTGGAATAAATTAAGCATATCTGCTCTACTAGTTATTTCTACTCCTATAATTTCATTTAAAACGTCATTATATAAATAATCTGGAGATGTTAAGTTTATGGTAACTGTACCAGTTTGTGCATTTACATCTTTTAAATAGGCCTTTTCTATATATTCATTAGATACAAAATGTTTGTTAATAGTTTCAACATCTCTTAATTTATCTACTTCAGTTACACATTCTCTTATTTCCTCTATGTATACTTTCTTTAACCAATGATTATGGTTTAAACATGCTATCCATTCTGGAATGTTAACGTTTATGTTTTCAACAGGAAATTCATATAATGCTTCTTTTAGTATATTATAAGAATCTTTTTCTGTCATAGTTTCTATACTTATTGGTATTGTTGGTACATTATATTTATTTTTAATACTATCTGCTAATCTTTCTGTTTCTGGTAACATAGGATGTGTACTGTTTAGAAGAACTATAAATGGTTTTCCTATTTCTTTTAATTCGTTTATTACTTGTTCTTCTTTTTCTTCATAGCATTTTCTTTCTAATTCACCAATAGAACCATCTGTAGTTACTACTATACCTATTGTAGAATGATCTCTAATTACCTTTTCTGTTCCTATCTCTGCTGCTTCTATGAAAGGTATTTGTTCATCATACCATGGTGTTCTTACCATTCTAGGCCCATTTTCATCTTCATATCCTTTAGAACCTTCTATAACATATCCAACGCAGTCAACAAGTCGTATACTTGCTTCAAAATCTTCAATTTTTAATTTAGCCGCATTGCTAGGTACAAATTTTGGCTCTGTTGTCATTATTGTTTTACCTTGAGCACTTTGAGGTAATTCGTCTAAGCATCTTTTCTTTTCATACTCATCTTCAATATTTGGTAAAACCAAAGTTTCTATAAACCTTTTTATAAAAGTAGATTTACCAGTTCTAACCGCACCAACTACTCCTAAATATATTTCACCATTAGTTCTAAGAGAAATGCTTTTAATAATTTCATTTTTTTCCATTTAATCCCTACTTTCTTGTTATTCATTAAAAATATATGATTAAATAGAAAATATAGAACAAATAAAAACATATAGTTTTAAACTATACATTCTTAAATATAATTTATGTTGTTTCTACTAGTGTGTATTCTATTCTATCATTATCTTTTAATTCTACTTTTACTCCATAAAATTCGTTAAAATCTTTTGTTTCATCTTCATCTATTAAACCAACTTCTATTAGCTCTTCTATTGTTACTGTGTTAGAATCTCCAACTTTTTTTATTCCATCAAAAAAATATTTATCATAATCATTTGCATATTCCTTTGCTGAGCTTATTAGTTTTTCTTTTAATAATTCTTTTTGCTTTGTTTCTTGATCTTTTACTATTCTTGTTAATTTAGGTGTTATTATCATAAATACTACTACTAAAATAACTACTGTTGCTAGTAACTCTATTAATGTAAATGCATTCTTTTTCATATCATCACCTTTCTTATTATAACCTTAATGATATGTTATTTGCAATAATAATAAACAAATAGTTATTGTTTTACTATTTGTTTATATACATCTTCGTATTGTTTTACTAATATAAAATTGATTTCTTTTTTTATTTCTTTTGGTATTTCATCTAAATCTTTTTCATTTTTATATGGTAGAATTATTGTTCTTATACCACTTCTATATCCACCTATTACTTTTTCTTTTAAACCACCTATTGGAAGAATATTTCCTCTTAATGTGATTTCTCCTGTCATACCTATTTTATTATCTATTTCTTTATTAGTAAATGCACTTATTATTGCAGATACTAGTGTAATGCCTGCACTTGGACCATCTTTTGGTATTGCACCTTCTACTGCATTTATATGTATATCGCTATTTTCTAATAAATCATAAGCTATATCAAATTTTTCATAATTACTTTTTACATAACTTAATGCGATTTCTGCACTTTCTTTCATTACTTCTCCTAATGAACCAGTTAAGATAAGATTACCTTTTCCTTTAAAATATGTTGCTTCAATAGGTAAAATTGTACCTCCAAAATCTGTATAAGCAAGACCATTTACTACTCCATTTGTTTTTTGATTATCAATTTCTTCATCAAAGTATTTTTTCTTTCCTAAATACTCTTCTATTTCCTTTTCTCCTAATTTATACTTTTTCTTTTGTTTATTTAATACTATTTCTGTTGTTATTTTTCTAAGTATACTTGCTATGTTTCTTTCTAAATCTCTTACTCCTGCTTCTTTTGTATAATTTTTTATAATGGTTAATATTGCTTTATCTGTAAATATTATATCTTTATCTTCTAATCCATGTTCTTTTATTTCTTTTACTATTATATGTTTTTTTGCAATATCTAATTTTTCATACTCTGTATAACTACCTATTTCTATTATTTCTAATCTATCTCTTAGGGCATCAGGTATTTGATATATATAATTTGCTGTTAGTATAAACATTACATTAGATAAATCAAATTCTTCTTCTACATAACTATCAACAAAATATTTATTTTGTTCTTTATCAAGTACTTCTAATAATGCACTTGCTGGATCTCCTTTTATATCTTTTGTTAACTTATCTACTTCATCTATTAAAAATACTGGATTATTGCTTTTTGATCTTTTCATTGCGTTTATAATTCTACCTGGATTTGATCCGATGTATGTTCTTCTATGACCAATTATTTCTGCTTCATCGTTTACGCCACCTACTGATATTTTGACAAAGTTTCTATTAGTAGCTTCTGCAATAGATTTAGCAAGAGTGGTTTTACCTACACCTGGTGGGCCGGATAAGCAAATTATGGGAGATGTTAAGTTTTTACTCATTTGTTTTACTGCTAAGTATTCTATAATTCTTTCCTTTACTTTATCTAATCCATAGTGACTATTGTCTAATATTTTTCTTGCTAATTTTAAATCCGTATTTTCTTTTGTACTTTCATTCCATGGAAGGGATAATAGTAATTCTATATAATTTCTTACTACACCTAGTTCAGGAGAATTAGAGTTCATTAATTCATATTTTTTTATCTCTTCAAGTAATTTATTTTTTATGCGTTCTGGACATTTTAATTTATTTACTTTGTCATTTAATATTTCCGCATCTTTTTCTTTTAAATTTACATCCCCTAATTCTTCTTTTATTAAACGTATCTTTTCTCTTAATATAAATTCTTTTTGACTATCATCAAGAGTTTTCTTTAGTTTTTTTTCTATTTTTTTGTCTAATTCAAGTATTTCTTCTTCTGTTTTTATATCCTCAAATAGCATTATTACTCTTTTATATGGGTTTACAGTATTTAAATATTCTTTTTTTCTTTCATAATCAAGTGGTAAATAATTTGCTACTATATCACTTATTTTTGAAATACTATTTAAATCATTTATTTGTGCAAGAATACTGTTACTCATGTGAGGATCTTTTGTTACATATTCATCTACTCTTTTTAAAAGTTTTCTTATTAAAGCAGTTTCATCCATTGGTGACATAGCAAATTGTGTAGTAGAAGTGATTAATGCATTTAGTGTATTATCTTTTTGACTATAGTTACTATATTCAACTACTTTTACTCTATTTATTCCTTCTAATACTATTCTTGTTATATTACCTATATCCATTTTCATTGTTACTTTTGCAACTGTACCTATTTTAGGTAATTTATCTACTTCTACTATTTCTTCTAATGGATTATCCGGACTTATTAAAAGTATATGTGAATCGTGATTCTTTTCTGCTAGTTCAAGTACGTGTTTATCTATATCACTATTTAATTCTAATCTAAAGTCGCAATAAGGCAATAATACAGCACCTTTTAATAATATAACAGGCAAGTTTGTTTTAACCATATAATCGCCTCCAAAACTATTCCTTATTATACATATTTTATTTTGTTTGTCTATTGAAAAGAAAAAAATAATAGAAAAAAATACATGACTTAGCATGCATTTTTACCATTCGTTTATATCCTTATTACTTTTTTCAAAATCAAAACTATATTTTCTATTATCTACGTTACAGTATCTACAAAATGGTACTGGTTTTGATAAAAATTCTAATATTTCTTTTTTGTCTTTGTTTTAAAGTATGACATGTGTTTGCTAGATAACATTTGCAGAAATTTTTCTCAATTTGGAATCTTCCTTCTTCATCTATTGCGACAGATAAAAATGATTCGTTTTTACCTAGAAATCTATTGATAATTCTTTCTTTTTCACATTTACTACATTTTTTATTTAATGTTGTTCTCAAAACATCAAACCCATGTTTGTTTATTAATCTCACTAAATGTTGAACATTTAGTTCTTTAATTTTGTAAGCATTAGCAATTGCTTTCTCTTGAAATTCGTTTGTTTTTCATATGATAAATATTTATTTTATCCTCATAACTTAATTTTGACATATAAAAACCCCGTTTCTTGTACATAAGAGAAACGAGGTTCATATCATTCTAGTTATTTTCTTTTAAAAATTCAATAGTTTTTCTCATTTTTTGATCATATTTAATCATATCAGTTCCACCAAAACCCTTAATTAATTCATCTTTTGTCATTTGATATAGTTCTGATAATCTTTCTATTTCTTTTTCTATATCACTATCTGATACTTCTATTTTTTCTTTATCTGCTATATATTCAAGCATGTATCTATAAGTAATATTTTTTGATGCTTCATCTTTAAGTTCTTCTTCCATATCTTCAATTGTCTTTTTGGCAAAACTTAAATATTGTTCAAGAGATAATCCTTGCATTTGTAATCTTTGATTATATGTATCAAGCATTCTATGTACTTCTTCATGTACTAATTCTTCTGGCAATTCTATTTCAGTTTCATCTTTTACTTTTTCTAGAATTTCGTCTATAAGTTTGTTTTCTGCTTCTCTTTCTTTTCTTTCTTTAATTTCTTTTTTACAATGTTCTTCTAATTCTTTTTCTGAATTAACTCCTTCAATTCCTAAATCATTAAAGAAATCTTCGTTTATTTCAGGTATTACTCTAGTTTTAACTTCATGTATAGTTACTTTGAATACTACTTCTTTTCCCTTTAATTCTTCACTTGGATAATCTTCTGGGAATGTAACTTTAATATCTTTTTTATCATTAGTTTTAAGATTAATTAATTGTTCTTCAAAACCAGGTATAAATGTATGACTACCTATTTCAAGTGGATAATTTTCTCCTTTTCCACCTTCGAATGGTACATCGTCTTTAAAGCCCTCAAAGTCAATTACAGCAGTATCTCCATTTTCTATTTTTCCATCTTTAACTTCTATTTCTGCAAATTGATCTTTTAATCTATTAATTTCGTTTTCTATTTCTTCTTTTGTTACTTCAATTTTTTCTCTTTTTACTTTTAAACCAGTATATTTTTTTACATTAACTTCTGGTTTTGTAATAATAACAAATTCTATTTCTGCACCATCTTTATTTATACTTTTGATATCTATTGATGGCTCTACGACTGGTTCTAGTTTGCTTTCTTTTAATACTTCTGTATATAAAGATGGAAGTATAATATTTAATGCATCGTTATATAAAGATTCAACTCCATATTTTTTTTCAAATATATTTCTTGGACATTTGCCTTTTCTAAATCCATCTACTTTTGCATCTTTTACATTTTTTTCAAATGATTTATCTAATGCTTCTGTCCATTCTTTTCCTTTAATTTCTTTTGTTATTACATGTTTATTTGACATATATTTTCCTCCTTAAAACATCTAATATTATATAGAATTTACTAAAAAAAAGCAACTAATGTTACTTAATTTCTAGTATTTCAATTTCATATTTTCCATTTGGACTTTCTACTGTAACTATTTCTCCTTTTTTATGTCCAATTATTGCTTTTGCTATTGGAGATTCGTTTGATATTTTATTTTCAAATGGATCTGCTTCGGTACTACCTACTATTTTGTATTCTTCGCTATCATCTTCACCTACGTATTTTATAATTACAGATGAGCCGATTCTTGCTTTATCACTTGCTTCTTCTGAAATTATAGTTGCATGATCTACAAGATATTCTAGTTCTTGGATTCTACCTTCTATAATAGCTTGTTCTTCTCTAGCAGCATGATAATCAGCATTTTCTGATAAATCGCCTAAAGCCCTTGCTTCTTTTATCGCTTTTATTATCTCAGGTCTCTTTACTGTTTTTAATTCATTTAATTCTTCTTCTATTTCTAAAAATCCTTCTGATGTTAAGAAAACTTCTTTTTTTTCGCTTGTCATTTTATTCACCTCAATAATTTTCTAGTACATAATACGCTTTTTTTATTTATTTGTCAACATTATCACATACACTTCTTATAGTATTCAATAATATGTTTTTTGATACATTATTATTCACATTTTAGCTTCGATACGCTAATTCCATCTCCAACTTTATAAAATCTTGTATTAAACGATGTATTTTCATTTAAAAAAGCTATATATCTTTTTATTTTATCAACCAATTGTCTCAAATTTTTATTTTTTATTCTTTCCTCTTGTTCTACCAAACCATGGAATGCAATATTATCAGTTATAATTACACCATCATCTTTTAAATTATTAGAATATTTTTTAAAGAATTTTGTATATTGTCCTTTAGCAGCATCTATAAATATTAAGTCATATTTATCTTTTATATCAAGATCAAGTGCATCCCCTAATATTAAAGTAATCCTTTTTTCTAAACCAAATTCTTTAATATTTTTTAATGCTTCAATATATCTTGTTTCATCTCTTTCTATTGTTGTTACTTTAATTTTTTCATCTACTAAAGCCATTTTTATTGCAGAATATCCAATTGCAGAACCAATTTCTAAAATATTCTTTATTTTATTTTGTTCTATATATTTAGTTAAAAATCTTATACCACTTTTTTCCATTATAGGAATATTATATTCCTCAGCATACTTTTCGATATGCTTAAAATCTTTATTCATTTTTTTACTCCACTTTTTACATATTATGTAACTTCAAATGAAAACAGTAACTTTTGAAATTACTGTATAATTCTATAATTTTTTTTTGATTTTGTCAACTAAAACATTGTACAGGTGTGTTATTATTAAAACTTTACTCTTATTAAATCATTTTTAAATACTTCTGTTTCACAATTAATTTTTACTATTTCTTGTGGATGATTTGCTACTTCTATGTATTCGTCTTTTTCATTTTTTATATATTTTACTTTAATAGTTATATCATTTGTATTTGGTCCAAAAACAGTAATTTCATCACCTTTTTTAAAATAATTTCGTTGTTCTAGTGTGATTTCTTTTGTTTCTTTATTGTAATCTAATACTACTCCTAGGAAATCTTTATTTGATGGTTCTTCTCTTGTTAGATAGTATTGTTCATTAACTCCTGGTTTTTCTTTAAAGAATTGTGGAACACTATCTCTATTTGCACATCTAAATAATTCATAACTATATTTTGATATATTGCTAATAGTACCTTTTTCATAATATTCATCTATTACTTTTCTATATACGTTAAGTACAGTTGCAATATAATAAATAGATCTCATTCTTCCTTCTATTTTTAGGGATGTTATGCCCATATCTATTAGATCTTTTATATAGTTTATCATCGATAAGTCTTTTACTGTTATGGCAAATTCATCTTTTGAGATTTCTTTTTCGTTATCATATAATCCAAAGTTCCATCTACATATTTGACTACATCCACCTCTATTAGAATCTCTATTTGTAAAATAATTAGATAGTACACATCTACCACTATATCCAACGCACATTGCTCCTTGTATAAATACTTCTAAATCTATTTTTGAATGTTTTAGTATACTTTCCATATCTTCTTTAGAACATTCTCTTGCTAGTACTACTCTTTTAGCCCCTTCGTTATACCAAAAATTACATGCTTCATAATTTAGTGTATTTTGTTGTGTACTTATATGTATTTCCATATTTGGAATTACTTTTTTTGCAAATGTTAATACTAGTGGATCTGAAATTATTATTGCATCTACTTTTGCATTATTTAAATTTATTAAATATTCTTCTAATCCAGCAATATCTTCGTTATGAAATACAATATTAACTGTTACATATACTTTTTTGCCTAAATTATGTGCATAACTACATGCTTCTTTTATTTCATCAATATTTAAGTTTTGTGCATTAGCACGTAAGCTATAATCTCTTCCTCCAAAATAAACAGCATCTGCACCATATAAAAATGCCCATTTGACTTTTTCTAAATTTCCTGCTGGTGCGAGTAATTCTATCTTTTTCATTATTTCACCTTAAATATACTTTCTTTATATAAAAATCCTGTATATGTATTTTTATCTGCCTTATTATCATTTTTTATATATTCATCAACTATTTCATTAAATTTATTTTCTTCTATTAATAAACTATTTAATATAACGTAGTCAATATTATTATCATTTAAATCTTTTAATACATTTATTCCATTTATTATATCTTCTGTTATAAATGTGTTTTTGTATTCTTCATATATTGGATAGTATTTATTTCTTTCTTTTTCATACAAGTAATATGTTTTATCTTTATATTCTTTGTTTACGTATTTCATGTAATTTGAAATAAGTGATCTTGCTGATACGAATATAGGTATATGTCCATATAGATATACCATTATAATCATATTTGTTTCTTTTTTTATTTTTATAAAATCGGTATACATTAATTCTGTACTTAATACTGCTCCTTTAACTCCTAATTTATTCCAGTAGTTACAAGTTACACTATTAGTTGGTAAATGCATTGTATTCCATATTAAATTTAAGTTTAAATTTAGGTTTTTGTTTATATTAAATATTGCTATATCTTCATATAAAATACCTTTTATATTTATTTTTGATAATTCTTTTAATTTGTTTTTTATGTCATCTAATTCGTTATTATGTATTGGTTTATTTATGGATATATATATTTCTTTTTTAGTATTTAGTTTTTTTATGGTATCAATATCTAGTTTTAAATTTTGAAATATTGAATAATTTTTAAGTCCTATAATATATCCAGCAATATCTTTATTATTTAGATATTCTATGTGTTTTAAATTTATTGGATTAACAAGTATTTTTGTCATTTCACACCTCTTACTCTTTATATTTTGATAAGAATAAATCCGTTTCGTCTTTTTCTTCTTCTTTATATTCTAACTTAGGTAAATCTTCTTTAGATGATAAACCAAAATAATCAAGAAAATCATCTGTTGTTTTATATAATATTGGTCTTCCTGGAATGTTTTCTCTTCCTGCTTCTTTTATAAAGCCCTTAGCAACTAATCTTCTTATCATTTGTGATGATGAGATACCTCTTATTTCATCTACTTTTATTCTTGTTATTGGCTCATTATATACTATTATAGCAAGTGTTTCTAAAGCAGCTTGTGAAAGGGTATTATTGCTTTCTTCTATTAGTTTTTTGTAATACTCTTTATGTTCTTTTTTAGTTGTTAGTTTTAATGAATTTCCTAAGTAATCTATTCTAAGTCCTCTATCTATACTTAGGTAATCATTTTTTAACTCTAATACAAGTTTTTTTGCGTCTTCTTCACTTATTTCTAATATGTTAGATATTTCAGGAATAGTTATTCCATCATCTCCTACAATAAATAAAATACCTTCTAATACAGCTTTCACTCTTTCACTTCCTTTATAATAATATTTCCAAAATTATTATCCTGTTTTATTTCTATTTCTTTGTTTTTGCTCATTTCTAGTATACTTAAAAATGTAACAACTACATAATCTTTTGTTAGTTTATCGAATAAATCAATAAAATTTACTTCGTTTTTTGTTTTTAATATTTCTTTTATTTTTATTATTCTATCACTTACAGATAACTCTTTTGTAGTTATTTTTGTATTTAGTGGTTTTTCATACTCTTTTCTATCAATAAATTTTTTAAATGCGGATATTAAATCGTTTACTGATAATTCGCTATTATTAATTACTTTTTCATCATATTCATTTATATTAGAGGGAGTTTTTGTGTATATTTCACTTCTTATGTCTTCTAGTTTTTTAAATTCAGAAGTAATTTCTTTATATTTTTTGTAATCAACAAGACGTTTTATTAGTTCTTCTTTAGGATCTTCTTCTTCTTTGTCATCCTCTATTTTTTTTGGAAGTAAGCTTCTAGATTTATATTCTAAAAGTTCTGTTGCCATAACTAAATATTCACTTGCGATATCTAGGTTAAGTTCTTCCATTTGGTGTATGTATTCTAGGTATTGATCTGTAATATCAGATAAACTTATATCATATATATCTATGTTTGATTTTTTTATTAAGTGTAATAATAAATCTAGTGGTCCTTCAAATTCATTTATTTTGGTAACGTAATGCATAAATTCACTTCCCTAGTACAATTATAACTTATTGTGATATAATTATCTAGGTGATTTAATGAAATTATTTAGTAAAAAAGATGAATCTTTTGTTTGTGAAAACTGTAAAAAAGAAGTAGAAGTTTTAAATTATACTTCTAGAGATCATTGTCCATTTTGTCTTTATTCAAAGCATGTAGACATTAATCCAGGAGATAGGTTAAATAACTGTTTAGGATTATTAAAACCAATTGGAATAGAGAAATTTAAGGATACTTATAAAATAATATATAAGTGTGATAAGTGTAATAAAATACATAAAAATATCATGGCTAGTGATGATGACATGGATTTAATTATTGAACTATCAAAAAATACTAATTTGAGTTAGTATTTTTATTTTGTATTATTATTAAGCCAATTTGTATGGATCACTACTTGTTCCTGTTCCACCTTTCATTAGAACACTAGATTTTAAATAGATTGAAGGTGCAACATCGTAATCATAACTAGCAAATTTATTCATAGCACCAAACATTCTATAATAAACGTAGTTGTTATTACCACTTACGGCCCATGCATTGCTTGCATCTGCAGATTGGCCACTAGGAGATAAATACCATGTCCAATCACTTCTTTGCATCCAGTTGTTATTCTTACATACAAATAAATTTGAACTATCTTTTGCTTGTATATTTGTTTCGCAAGCACTTTCACTACTTGCATATGCCCAGTCTGTTATATATGGCAATGCTACATATCCTGTCCATTTTGCTGTTCCTCTTTCAGCATTATAAAATGAAATGGTATCTTCTATGCTCATCTCAATTGCGCCTAAACTCCATGTATGTTTATCTATTAATAATTTTGCAGTTCTATCTAATGTATTAGTTGGACATGTCGTTTCTGAATTATCAGCACCATTATAGCACGTTGTTTCTACTCCACCATAATACATTTTATTTAAATATACTTGTAAATCTGCTCCTAAATAGGTATTACCATTTACATCTGTGCTTTCTCCCCACTGATTTATTCCATTACCTTTGTTAATTGATGAATCGCTACTATCCCATGATAAACTGCCTAATGATTCGCTTCTTACTAGTTTTACATTATTACCAAATACTCCTATTATTCTCCATAATTCATTATTAAAACTTACATAGTTATTTGGATCACTTCCATAATATCTTATGTTTGTATCTACTGTATTATCTTTTTTTAATCCATTACTTGTTCTTAAGGATTCGTCGTTATATAAGTCTATTATATAATCTCTTATAGTTATATAATCTCTTGTATCTGAATATACATATACTTTATTGTCATCAACATTTACATATCCGTTTAGATTTGAATTATCTATTGGATTTTTTATTGGACATTCTAAATAATCATTTTTACATAATGTTTCTATTGAAATAGAAGTAGGAACTTTTAATTCATAGTCAATTACGTAATTTCTTGCTGCACTAATTAATAAATCTTTTGTTTTTTCAAGTGCATCAGTTTTTTTGTTTTTTAAACTTGTAATAAGTTGTGGTACAGATATAACCATTATTATAGTTAATATAGCAATAACTGCTAATAATTCTACTAATGTAAATGCATTTTTTTTCATACTATCACCTATTATAAGTATACAATTTTTTTAATATTAAATCAATTTACATTAGATTTTTTATATGCTTTATATCCACCTTCTATAGAAAATGTTTTATATCCCTTTTTATTTAACATTTTTGATAATTGTTCTGATCTTATACCAAGATCACAATATAAATAATATACTTTATTTTTCTTTAAATATTTTTCTGGAACTAGTTCTAAAAGATCATTTGGTATGTTAATTGCATTTTCTATATGACCCATTTTATATTCGTATGATTCTCTTATATCTATTAATATAGTTTCACTTGGTTTTAAATATCTTATATTTACACTCATATACTTCACCATTATATTTTATGGTACATTATTTAACTCGCTCATAATATTTTACTATGGAAAAAGAAAATAACACATATAGTGTTATTCATCAAAGAAGAAATCATCAAAAAATTCATCATCACTTACATCTTCGTCTTCTATTTTTTCTATTATTTTATCAATATCAGCACTTACTTTGACTGCGTTGTCTTTGCTTGGTTCAACAATTTTTCTTAAATCATCATTATTGTATGTTGGTTTTTTGTCTTGATTTATATCTTTAATATTATTTACGATTTTATCAAGAGATTCATCATTCAAATTTTCGAAAGATACTTCATTTGATTTACCATTTAACTTTTTGTTATTTTCCGCATCTTCTTTTTCAAGTTCTGCAATTTTCGCATCTATTTTCTTTATAAGTTCATCAACATCAAATTCATCTTCTTCAAGTTTTGGTTTAGTAGGTACGTTTCTTGAAAATGGAGGCATAATTGTAGGTCTTTCTATTCCAAAGCCAGATTCCATAATACTATCTTTTTTCTTTTCTTTAACAAATGTTTTTAAATCAAATAGTTCTATTGAATGTTTTTCTCTACTTGGATATGTTGCTTTTTCATATTTTGGAATATTCCAGTTATATTCATCTACACCTTTAAGTTTTGTTTGGAATGGATCAACACGTTGTTTTTTTACAATTGCATCTTTAAATTTAAGGCGTTGTAAATCTGTTACTGATATTAGTGGTCTAGTTTCATCTGGTTTGTCTTTACTCTTACCTTTAACTTTTCTATCACCACATAGTTTACTTATTTCTTCTAGTGCATTAAGTTCACTACTTAATAAGTAAATCATATTTCCACAATTTCCTTTAATTGTTTCTGCATTTTCTTTACCATATACTTGGTTTAATTGTGCAAAGTTTTGTATTATTAAATTAAATCTTATTTGCCTTGAACGCGCTGCGGTAATCATTGTTGTTACGTCTTTTAATTCGGGCATATTAGCAAATTCATCAAGAATAAAGTTTGTTCTTACTGGAAGTTTACCTCCTGCTTCTTGTGCTACATCTATTAAGCTTTCGTAACACTGTTTTACAAATATAGTAGTAAGAGCATGATATGTTCTTTTTTCATCTTGAATAATTAGAAATACTGCTGTTCTTCTTCTTCCTATATCCATCATATCGAAATCACTTTTTGATAGCATTTCAGATAAGTTTTCAGCCATTGCAAATATATTAATTTTTTGTCTAAATACAGATATAATACTTCCTTTGGTATCATTTGGTGCATCAATTGTTCCTGCTGCATTTATATATGCAGGATTAGATGAATCTTTCATTTTAAAGTATTCTTTTGCATATGTAGATGCGCCATATTTTTCTTCACCTACTGTAAGCATTTGAATTATTGAATTTATATTTATATATTTTTCATCTGCATCTTGAAATAATCCTTGTGCTAAACCGACGAAATAGTCGGCTGATGTGTTTTGCCAGAATGGATCATCTGTTTTTTCTTCGTGAAGTATATTTATTGCTAAATCTCTAAGTAATTCGTTTGATTTATCGTAATTTCCACTTTTATAAAGTATGTAAGGAAGCGATAGTGGATTCCACATATTACCCTTTTGTGGGTTACGGAAATTAAGTAAAAGTATATTGTAACCTCTATCTCTTAAGAAGTTTGCATTGTTTTCATATATTTCACCTTTAGGATCTGTAATAACCATTGACTCGCCTTTTTTTGCAAGAATATGAACTAGTGGATTAACTATACAATATGTTTTACCACTACCTGTTGCTCCTATAATTAAGCTATGACTCTCTCCGTCATCAACCCAAATTTTTCCTTTTTCTGAGTATAATGGTACTCCTGCAGCATCATATGTATAATCAGGTTCATGAACTTCTTTTACTCCAGGTGATTTTTTTATATCTTCTGGTTTTGCCCATTTTGAATAACCATCTCCAACTTTTTTTTCTTTTGCAAAGCCAATGCCCTTTTCTCTATCAAAGAAATATGATGACACGAGAAGAAGTATTGCCATATTTGCGATTATAAAAAATAGTATTGTACTAAATATATTTTCTTTTGATAAACCAGGAAACGGATTGAAACCAACTAAGGTTCCCTTACTTGATAAACTTGTTATATTCCCTATACCAACTGCTATTAAATAAAATAGAAAAATTGAAAATAATATAAAGTATAGTATATCTTTGGGTTCTGCTCTAAATTTCAATTTCATATTCTCACCCTCTTAATTATTATTAAACTACATAGATTATATCAAAATTAAAACTAATAATAAAGTGTTATTAATTAGTATTAAATAAATTTGCTGGATTGTATGTTTCTTTTGTATCTACATTCCACATTTGGAAGTGTAAGTGTACTCCTGAGGTTTTTCCAGTATCTCCCATAATTCCTATTATTTCACCTGCTTTAACTCTATCACCAACACTAACTAAGAATTGGCTTAAGTGTCCATATTGAGATATATATCTTTTTCCATCAGATGTAGTATGTGTTATTTCAATAACTTTTCCTCCAAGTGTTTCTGTATTCGCTCTTGTTACTACTCCATCACCCGTTGCATAAATGTTTTTATCGTTAGATACTAAATCCATGCCTAAGTGTCTTCCTGCAAAAATACCTGTTCTATTACCATATGGGGATGTAACACCTATGTTTCCTTTTAATGGCGATTGTAAGTTAATATTTTGATCACGCATTACTGATAAAGGAATATTACCAGTACTACCATTTTCTTCAGTTTCATCTTCATATAAAATTTTAAATACTTCTCTATTCATTCTTATACTGTCAATAACTTGTTCAAGTCCTTCTTTTGTAGAAACTTGTTCATCTCCATATATTTTTGCTAATATATCTTTCTTTTCTTTAAGTAATTCATAATATTTTTCTATATTTAATTGATAAACTGTCTCCTTTATAAGTTTGCCCACATTTTCTTCATTACATTCAGTTTCAGTAATAGTAGATGGATCAGTAAAACTTGTATCAATAACTGTATAATATGTCATTTTTCCATCAACTTCTTTTGCTTTACATTCGAAAACTGCACTATCTTCTATGATTTGAAATAGACCTACTTCTTTAAAGTATTTTAATCTATCTAAAAGATTTTTTCCATTAACATTTGTAAGATCATCTGTTTCATATTTTTCAAAGGAATCAGTAACGTCCGAAAAAACGGTTGATAAAAGTAATGGTATATTTATATTAACCTCGGTTTCTCCAAATATTTCATTTGATGTTTCTACTGCTTTTGTAGCTATTAATTTATTGCTCTTTTCAAAACTTCCATATAAAAAGAAATTCTTTGCCTTTTCAACAAAAGATGCTAAACCATTTTCTTCACAACCACTACCTTCTACAGAACTACAATCAGTAACTTTGATTATTGAAGAAACTGGAGTACCTATAGATACTAGTAAAATTGGAATTCCAAATAGTATTACTAATATAAATCCAAATATACCACCTACAAATATTTTAGTTAAATTTCCTTTTTTTAAAACTGCACTTGAGCCCTCTTCTAATTCAGTCTCATTTTCTTCATCGTCATTAGATGTTTCAGGTGATAATCTATCTTTTTTACTCCATTTTTTTGCTTTTTCCACTTCGCTTGTACTTGCTTCTTTTTGTGCACTCTTTGATGTTGCAGGATCTAAACTAGTATTTTTTTCTTTTATACCTTTTAACGCATCAGGTGTGTTGCCAGTTCTCATACCAATATCTGTCTTTCCGGCATTTACTTCTGTATTAACTGGTCTTTTAACTGTTGTTTGTATGTTTGCAGTATTCGCTGCACTTTTTGCTGTATTTGCAGTTTGCACTGCTCCACTAGCTGTTCCTTTTGCGGTGGCTAGAGTTCCACTTGTAGTAGCACCTGCTGTGGCAGTTCCTGCTGCGGTTGTGGTTGCTGCAGTTCCTGCTGCAGTTGTACCTGCTGCAACTGCTCCAGTTGTTGCACCACCAGCTGCTACTGCACCAGCGACAACTACTGGTGCTGCCATACTAATTACTTCGCTATTTTCTTTAAATATTAAATAATATAATGAATATATAATAAATGCAAAAAGAGCAAATATTATTTGCTTTTTTTCTTTTCTTATATAATTTATAAAACGTCTAAAAATTCTATTCATTATATTCCTCGCTATTATAAACCTCCAGCACTACCAAATGATTCTAATTCTTCTGGAGTAACAGTAACATTCATTCTAACTCTTCTGTTACCACAAACAAATAATGCTTCTCCTTGACTATATCTTTTTATACTTTCTTTTTCATTATCATTTAAATCAATAAGTAATGATAAATCTTCAACAGCTTGTTTTTTAAGACCCATTACTAAGTAATATGAGGCATTATCAAATATTGCTTTACCTTGTGTAATTACTGACGGATCACAGAAATCACTTGGTTGTTGAGTTATTATAATTGAACCAGTATTATATTTTCTAGCACGTCTTTGAACTTGTGCTAAAAATTCTGCTCCAAGTGCATTATTTGCTCCTAATAATACGTGTGCTTCATCTACGCATAAAACTGTATTTTCATTTTTATTTAAACATAAACTCCATGCATATTTCAATATATTAAAGAATAATGCATTTCTTACATTTACTTCTGAATTCATAAGTTCTTTTATATTAAATACTATAAAATGTTTATTACCTGTTATAGTTGTATGACCATCAAAGTAATATTTTAACTCTTTAGTTAATGGTCTTATTTTTATCTCTAATCTTTCCATTATATCTTGTTCATTAGTTTTTGACATATATTGAGATAATCTACCTCTTATAGTTGCATATACATCACTAAATGTAGGATAATCATTAGATGTTAATTTACTAAAATCTGTATTAAAATCTATTCCAAATCTCTTATATGTATCCTGTACTACTTCACTAAATAATGTAAGTAAATCTTCTCCAATTGATGGATCATAATATTTCATAAATGCTTTTAGAAATTGTAGTGACTTAGTTAAAACTGTATAACCCAATCCCTGTCTTATTTCTTCTTCATCAGCATCTATTACTATTTCAAGTGGATTTATCATTCCAAATTCTCCACCTTTACCTAAATCAATGAAATTTCCATCATAAAGTGAAGCCATTTCTTCAAGTTCACCTTCTGGATCGATTGCTACAATTTGATAATCATTTCTAATATGTCCTCTTAAAATAAGTTTTGCACTTGTACTTTTACCACTACCTGATGTACCTAATATAATTAAATTTGCATTATTTCTATTATTTTCTTTTCTTAATTGGAATAAAAATTGATTAAATAATATTACACCACCTGAGAAATCTACTCCAAGAAGTGTAGACAAGCCCTCATCTTTTATACTATCAAATATGAATGGGTACATAGCTGCAATTGTAGGGGCTGGAATAGGTGTTCCTATTCTACTTTCTAAATCTGCAACCTCTCTTGTTTTTGGGAATATTGGTAACATTGATTTTAAAACTTTTTCTTGTTCAAATCTTAAAGGTATTGCTCTCATATCCATCGCTTCAAGATAATTTTTCACAGTTAACTTTTTCATATTTAAATCTTCTTCATTATCAGCAGATATCAAAATATGCATTTGAAAATCAAATATCTTTGATTGAGATGATGCGAGTTGTGAAATAAAGAACTCTAATGATTCAACATCTTGTCTATATCTTTCTTTTGTAGTTTTATCATTTTCCTCTGTATATCTTTGCCTTAAGTCTGCAACCTGCTTATTAATCATCTTTTGTAAACTAGAAAAAGGTACTGGAATATGTCTTATTACTATTTTTATACCAGGCATACTTGTAAGTGAAGATAAATACCCTTCACCAATTAATCTTGGATAAGATATAACAGTAAGTATAGTACAATATTTATCACTCATTACAAAGTCACTTGACCTAAATTCTAATCCCTTAGGTGCTAATTCTGTTTTTAAATTCATACAGGCATCACCGTCCCAAACTGAGTTCTAACTCCTCCATTGATAAAGTTATCTATCAATGTTCTTAAATCTTCATTAGTAGTTTGCATTGAATCCAAACCACATAGAGCAAGTCCATTTATTATAGCCCTTATTTTCTTTTGTATTAAATCTGGATTCTTTTCTCTAAACAAAATATAATACTCGGTATCAACAACATTATTATTCATAAACGAATTACCTTTATTTATATCTTGCATAATAAGTTTTCTTAATTTTGGTTTAGAAACATTATTATATAAAAGTTGTAACTGAGATTGATATAAAGAAATATCCACCACCCTATCAGAAACTATTAACCAAAACTCAAAATCAATAGTATTGTAAAAGTTGCTTAAACCCCTAATAACATTTTGTTGTGCATCTTCATCAAGTATAAATATGTTTCTCGGAGTTACTTTTACACCTGTTACTTTTTCATTGTTGTCTAATATTACTGTCCCGTTAGAAATGTTTCTAACTGGCATCCAAGCTTCTGCAGGTCTATTGCTTCCTTTCCCTTGCTTGCTCATACAAACACCATCCTCTCCACTTATATATTCTTTGATTAGTTAGAAATTGATAAGCCGAAACTATAAAATTTCTAACATTTCTATAATTTGGTATAGGTAGTACTAGGAAACCACATACTAAAGCTGGTATTAAACAAACTATAGCATTTATTGTTTCACTAGCACCAATTGCCAATAATAGTATTATTGATATTCCAACTCCTGTTCCAAATAGCATTAAATCTACTGTTGTGAATATACCAAATATCAACTGACCTTTTTTTGTATTTGCTGGTATCAAATAACCACCATTTATCATAAGCTAACCTCCTTTTATGAACTTTGATTGTCGTTTTTAAGTTTATTAGCATCAAAATTACCTTTTGCAATTTTGTAAGCCGTATCAATGTCTTTAGCTTTCTTGCCTTTACCACTATTAAGATATTTATCTAGTACATCCTCTGCAGTTTTAACATCTCCAGCTGCTTTGCCAGAATCCGCAGCCATATTTCCTAATGAGTTTCCAAATGTCGCTATTATGTTTTTTTCATTCAATTCAGAGAACATAATACCCAAATCTCTTTCACTAGCGCCGGCAACCTCATGAGATACATTGCTTGTTTTTAAATCTACTGTTAAATTTACTTTGTCAGACGCACTTCCATTATTAAACGCTGTTGTTCTATTGTTTGAAATGGTATCAAGTACCACATCATATGCACTTGATAATTGAGTTTCATTCATTTGTTCAGCTTGTGTTCTATCTACACCTGCACCTACTATTAATTCAATTTGAGATGTCCTATTTGATGATTGGAAACTTGACCTAGCTGTATTTTTATAATTTTCTAATTGTCTTGTAAATTCCGCTTGTATACTTGCCGCATCCATTTGACCATATTCTTTCCTTGCAACATCATTAGCAAGTGAAATTACATAAGAAGCTTTATTTTTAGCACCAACGTACTCGCTTTCATCATGTTCATACTTTTCTTTCGCCAATTCATAAGCCCTCGATGCCATCGCATCAGTTATTTTAGCATCAGCAACTAATCTTCTATACTTCAAATATTCTTCATCATCAGAATGTTTTACTTCATCAGCTGCAAGTCCAGCGGCATTTTTAATAATTGCATTCTTAAATTTGTCATCTCCTTCTAATCCCATACCATAAGTACGTCCATTAACTTTTCTACCCTCATTCAATATGCTATTAATTTTGCTTCCGTCAGCAAAACTGCTACTTGCTGCTTTTTTAGCTTGTTCAGCTTTAGGAACTACATTTTCTTCTAAATTATCTATTAATTTTTCTTGGTCTTTATCTACGTTATAGCCAAGTCCTTTCTTTACATCTGCAACCGTTCCAAATCCAGATGATATTACGCCGGTTAATCCGCCTAAACCGCCCTTCTTAGCGGCTCCAGATACTTTTTGACCTCCTTGCCATGCATTTTTCATAACATTCTTAAATACAGGTTGTCCTGTTCTTTTAGCAACTACACCACCACTAATACCACCAATAGCAGCACCGCTGACAAATCCAAGCCCTTGTTTTAGCAAATCAGATGCAAATTTAGTATCACTACCCTTAGATATTTCTGTTCCAAATAAGTTATCTATAAACTTAGGTGCTGTTTTCATAAATGCAACAAGTGCAAGTATGAAAAATAATCTAGTAAGTATGTTTCCTTCGTCAAAGAACGAACTAACTGAAATTTGTTTTAGTATTACTGAAACCATTGCAAATATGAATATTCTTATAAACAATGATAAATATGTTTTTAGTGTTTCTGATAACCATTTGCTAAATAATCCTTTTTCTGATGATTTTGGATCTATGTAAGAAATTATTGCAATTGGTGAAATAACTTCTAATAGTAAGAATTTAATTGAACGATATGCAACATCAATAAGCATTTTGATCATTGTCCAAACTACATAAATTCCAACTAAACCAGATATTAACCATATATATCCTAGTTGATATGTGACTGTACCAGTTGCTCTTAAGATTGCTGCTACTTCTGCTATTTTAGTAGCCAATCCTCCTAAAATACCTCCTGTTGTATCATTTAAGTGAGTTGCTAGGACTGGTAGAGGCCATATTGTTGGATTTCCACTTTCGAAAACACCTTTCCATGCATCATAGGCATCTCCTTCATCTACTACTGGCTGTAAAAATACGCTCCATGTAGAAAGTGCTAGTTCATTCCCTAGATTATAATTTTGATCATTTGAATAAATATCTCCGCCAACAGCTCTTTCTATAATTTTTTCTTCCAGTACCCTTGTTTGAATATTTTTTGCTACTCTAAAGAAAACTGGTACTACAACAATAAGTCCTAAACATATAAAAATATTTAGTACTATTTTTTTTGCTCCTTTACTTTTATCATCTATTAAAGATGGGTCTACTAACATAGTAATTAGTGAAAAAGCAACTCTAAAGAACATAAAAATAGCAAGAAACGAATAAACAGTTTCTTTTGCTGTATTTAATAGATTCTGAGTATTCCCCACGCCTATTATTTTATCTATATCATATAAAGCAAATATTCCTCTATAAACTACTGGTATTAAACTATACACAATTGAATCTAAAAAGAAAAATATTACCCTCATCATATCTGCGATAACACCAACTGGTGTTGCTCCTAAACCAAAAAGTGCAGCCAAGTTAAAATCATCTAATAGCATATATATAATCACTTCCTTCAGAACATATAAAAGTGTCCATAATCATAGATATATTTTAACACAAAAAAAATATTTAATAAATAGTTATTATTAAATATGTTCTATTTTTTTAAGCATATAACTTTGTATATTGGAAGCCCTAATTTTACAAATTTATCTTCGTATTCTGTTGTTATTATATTCTCTTCGTCTTTATGTAAATCTGTACTTATTTGTTCTATTACATATCCATATTTACTAAAAGATACAACTGAATATTCAAACAGTTTTCTATTATCTGTTTTCATTTCTATTTTTTTATAATTTTTAAATATATCATCATATATTTTTAAGAAATCGCTATGACTTAAACGTCTTTTTGCATGTCTATCTTTTGGCCATGGATCAGAGAATGTTAAATATATTAAATCTATTTCTTTATTAAATACATCATTTAATTCATTTGCATCTATTCTAATTAGTTTTAAATTATTTATTTCGTGTTCATCTATTTTCTTTATAGCCCTTGCTATAACACTATCATATTTTTCTATTCCAATAAAATTTATGTTTGGATATTTTAATGCATTTTCTAATATGAATTTGCCTTTACCCATTCCTATTTCTATATAAATTGGATTATTATTTTTAAATACATTATTCCATTTTCCTTTATATTCTTTTGGATTTAATATAATATATTTGCTATTATTAAGTATTTCTTCTTTGTTTTTTATGTTTCTTAATCTCATTTTTCACCTCTAACTAAGTATAATTATAACAAATTTTTTGAATTTGCATATAATTAAATGAAAGGTTTTAGGTGAATGTATGAAATCAGATAGAAATAATCCTATGTTTATGCCCTATCCAAATGTAAATATGCAAGGTATGTATCCTATTATGCCTGGTGTAAATGAGCTTGAAAATAGAATAAATTCTTTAGAAAGAATTGTAAAAAGATTAGATACAAGAGTATCTAGATTAGAAAGTAATAATGGTATTTATAATACTGAAACTTCTTATAATACAAGCTTGCCTGATATGTATAATCAGAATGCGTATCCAAATGCAATGCATATGATGTAAAAGTATCACTTGATACTTTTTTTCTTATTTATTACATCTTCGCATATTTTAATTATTTTTTTACTTATAGTACTTTTGTCATATTTTTCATATGCATATTTTTTTATTTCTTTGCTATTATATTTTTTGTAATTGTTCATTACATCTATTATTGCGTCTGCAAATAGATTTATATCATTTATTGGTACTACTACACTATTAGATTTATCTACTATTTCAAGAGGCCCTGTACAATTAGTTGTAATAACAGGTATACCTGATGCAAATGCTTCAACTATAGGTATGCAAAATGTTTCAAATGAACTTGATACACATAATACATCGCTATTACAAAGAATATTAGGAATTTCATCGTTATTTACATAACCCATAAATTCTACATTATCATTTAGTTTTAAACTATGACAAATACTTTCATAGAAATCTTTATATTCACCAGTTCCTACTATTTTTAATTTTACATTCTTTTTATTTTTTTCATTTACTACAATATTAAGTGCCTTAAGTAATACATCTAAACTTTTTACTTTATAGAAATTACATATACTTACTAATTTAAAATCATCTGTTTTCTTTTCTTTACTTAAATCAAATTTTTTACAATCTATAAAATTAGGAATAATATGACATTCTTTTTTTCTAATAGCTTCTATTTTCTCTTTTATATTATTATTTACTGCCATATAATCATCTGCATATTTTACTATTTCGTTAACATATTTTTGATAAATAGGATTTGTAAGTATTGCTTCTGAATGAGCATGTACTATGTATGGAATTCCTTCTTTTTCTTTTATATATTTAGCCGCAATTCCTCCTGGAAGTATACTTTGAACTAATATAATATCTGGTTTTCCTACTATTTGAATATATTTTTTATATGCATCATATGCAGCTTTTTTATATTTTTTAAATGCATAATCTAAACTAACTGATTTATAATTTATAATTGTTTTTTTGTAAAAATTAAAGTTATATAGATTTTTATTAAATCCATCCGTTTTCTTTTCATTATAATATTTATTTAGTTCCTTTAAGCCGATTCTATTAATATATAGCATAGAAACATCTATATAATCATTTAATGCCTCTGCTTGTTTTATAAAGTAATTTCCCCATAATGGATCTTTTTCATTTGGATACCAACTTGGTATTACTAACATTTTTATTTTTTTCATAAAGCACTACCTTTCATTAAGTTTGTTTTCTACATGATACATTATATCTTTTCTTCCTCTTTTACTTACCACTTGAACTATATCAAATCCAGGGCGTCTATTTCCTTCTACTAAAATTGGACCTGTTTTTGTTATTGCAACATCCCATCCAACTACTTTAATATTTTCATTTACCAAAGCAGCATTAAGTACAAGTCTTTTTGTTTCATCCCAAAAAGGTAATTGAAATTTATCAAAATAAATATTAGTTACTGGATGTTTTTTGTATTCATTTAAATCTTTATCAATACCATTACCTCTTAATTTACCAGTTCTTGTATTTATTTCTATTCCCATACCACCTTTATGAAAATTATCAACTTCACAAGTTCCATTTCCAACTCTTAATACTGCATATAATATTTCTGATTTACCATTATTTACAAATGTCATTATTCTAAGTGTATTAACTGATTCTTTACATAATGTACTCATTTTTTTATGTTGAATAATTAGTTCTTCTAAGAATAAGTTTTCATCTTCTAGTTTTTTCATAAAATCTTTTATATTCTTAATATTTTTTGAGGACTCTTTTCTTACATCAGCACCACCTAATCCATCAATTGGTTTTATTATAAATTCTTTGTTGTTATTTAAAAATTCATTTAATTTATCTATCCCAAATTCAGGAATATAGTAACTTCTTCCTATATACTTTTTAAAATTTTTAAGGAAGTTGGGTTTTATTGTAAAAAATTCTTTATATTTTGATGGACTAACTCTTTCATAAAATTTATTTTGAGTTCTTACAACCGCATATTTTTTTCTTTCTTTCATGCTTTTTTTGCAAAATTCATAATTTTCATAATCTGTTAGAGTTACCCCATAAAATATATAAGAAATTATTATATCAATTATTGTTATTATAAAACTCTTATTATTTTTATCTGATATTATTTTAACTCTTTTTAAATATTTATTTACTTTAGACATATTACCACCTCTTTGATTATAGCAGAAAAAATAAAGTTAATGAATAACTTTATTAATTTTTAGTATTAAATCGATTGTTTTTGTTATACTCAAAGTAAAGTAAAACTAAAGTTTGCTCTCTAGTTTCTTTTTTAAGATCCTGTTATGGTCGGAATCACCGCTTTTTTACTGCTACTTAGTAGCAGTACATCATATGCAAAAGTGCACAACATAATTACTTATGTGTCAATAATATATTACAAATGAGTAAAATGTTTAGTTGTTTTTATTTTAGTATTTCTTCTGATATTTTCTTTATGTCGTTTAAATATGTATCAATATCGCCATTATTTAATATATAGTAATCTGCATATGCAATTGGACCTGCTTTACTTAGATTTTCTATTTCTGATATATCTCTACTTATTGCTGATTCTTCTGTTAATGGTCTTATATCTCTTTTGGAGATTCTTTCATATCTAATATGTTTATCAACTACAATTGAAAGTACAATTAAATTTTCTTTGAATCTTTCTTTTAATACTTTTAGTTCATCCCATGAATAAAGTCCATCTAGTACGACATTTCCTTTTTTTAAACTTTGTTCTATTTTAGGTAAAAGTATTATTGCATATGCGGACATTCCATATTCTTTTCTTAGTTTTTCTCGCATATATTTTTCGTTTTTTTCATTTATTTCTAAACCTTCTTCTTTTATTTTATCAAGGGTTACTCCTCCAAAATATATTTTTGTAAATCCAAGTGATTCGTAGTAATCGCATACTACACTTTTACCACTACCACACATACCAACTATAGCAATTATTTTATTCATTTTATCACCTACTTATACTTCTTTTATAACTGTTATATTTTTTTATTAAGTAAAAATATAATTCTTTTAATATTGCAATTAATGGGGAGGCAATAACCATACCAACTACTCCAAAGAAATATCCAAATACGAGTAAACTAATTATTACAGTTACTGGATGAATATTTATGCTTTTACTCATTATTATGGGATGTATAATATTACCTTCTATTGCTTGAATAATAAATATTGTTATCATTATGAGTATACCAAAGGTACTTCCTTTTGTAAAGCCAATTAAAATGGGTATTACTGCACCTATATATGGACCTATAAATGGAATTATATTTGTAATTCCACAAATAAATCCAAGTAAGAGTGCTCCATTTAAATTAAATATGTAAAACATTATACTAGTTAATATAAATACTAGAAATGAACTTAGTAGTGTTCCTTTTACATAATTTCTAAGAATTGTATTTGTTTTTAGTAATAATTCATAAGTATCTTTTTTTAAATATTTATTTAGTGATTCGTCTATAAATGAAGTATCTGCAATTAATAAGTAAAATGATATTATAACTCCTAATAAAATAGAAAAGAATGGGGTAATTTTAACAGAAAAAATTGCACCTAAGAATAGAAACATAGAAGCTAGTATACATATAGATGAAAATGTAAATAGTGAAGCTTATGCAAGCGATTCAAGAGATAGATATAATGTAACAGAAGAAGAAAAGGAAGAGAAGAAGGAAAGATTAAAGGTTATGA
>OKXB01001138.1_pt1 | contig 28272 bp, 28 predicted proteins | sample 1601731 | NCBI WGS metagenome assembly OKXB01 (sample SAMN04414077, study PRJEB24778) | human gut metagenome | material: faecal | host: Homo sapiens
TATGGTAATTTTTGTTATATCTTTGTTGTATAAAAATATAAATTATTATCCATATTTAAACATTTTGATAGTGCTACTGATTACACATATTACTTCAGCTTTAATAATTAAATTAAAGGAGAAAAACAAAAAGTTAATTATTTAATAAATTACAATTTAGTAGTTTGCTGGTATGAATCGGATAAGATATATATAAAGTAGCGTTTTACTCGTAAGATTTCGATAAAAACGAACACTAAAAAAACAACCCTAATAGTCGACAACGACTACTAGGGTTTTAGTTTACTTATTCATTAATGAATAACAATAATCATATACATATAAGTGATTATTAATTTCTTTGTTTATGCTTTTATCATCAAAGTTAGTTTCATAAATATTAAATAACATTTCAATGGTGAATTTCTTTTTTTCAATATCAGTTAGTTCTAAATACTTAGCTGAAAGAAATAATAAATGTTTATATTTAGCAAAATTTTCAATGGTCTTGCTATAATTTAGATCTAATTTGTTTAATACTTCTTTTAATAAAATTATTATATCTTTAACATTAAAATTAATATCAAAGTTTTTATTTTCTAATAAGTATATAGCAAGTCTTATTTTATCAATTTTCTTTAAATCATCAAACATACCAATTAATTCAATTACTTTTTTTGTATTATTATCTAATAACATATTTTTTGCCTCTTTTCTTTTAGTTATAAGTTACTTACTTAATTATTGCACTAATGTCTGTACCTTATTCATACCTGTGTATGAATATAGTGAAGACATTATTTAATATTTGTGTCCTTATAACATACATACAACTCTTTGTCTCATACCACCTGATAATTCTGATGGATAGTTATAAATAAAATCACCAAGACCGTAGTTATTTAATAATTTTATGACATAATTTTTATTTTCTTCATTTATTTCTTTATTTATCTCAACACCAAGTAAACAATTATTTAAAATATTTCGCCAATCAAATAATGAATCATGTTGTAACATATAACCAATTTTTTTATTGTTTTCTATTTCAATTTTTCCACAGGATTTTTTTTCTAATCCACATAATATAGAAAGAATGGTTGATTTTCCACAACCACTAGGTCCTACAATGGCAATAAATTCGCCATCTTCTAAATCAAATGAAACATTATCCACAGCAATTATTTCTTCTTTAGGAGTATGATATATTTTCTTTAAATTATTAATTTTGAGAATTTTCTTTTGCATAAGTGTTATTTACCAAATCTTTATATGGTGCAAAAGTATCTAATTCTCCAGCTTTTTCCATAATTTCTTCAATATGATTAAAGTCATCTTCGCTTATATAAGTTGTTTTATACCATGAGTCTATTTCTCTATATCTTTTAACAATATTAGTTAAATCATTAAGTGATGTATCAGGGAAATAACTAAGTATTGTTTTAGCAACTTCTTCATCAGAATGACTATAAACATAATCTAAACCTTTTTGAATTGCTTTAGTAAATCCTTCAATAACTTCTGGATTATTTTCTATATAACTTTTTTTAGCATTAAATGCTGTATATGGAACAATACCACCAAGTTCACCAATTGATGCGACTACATATCCATATCCTTCTTGTTCTACTTTCAAAGCTTGAGGTTCAAATAGAGTAACAAAATCACCTGTACCACCAATAAAGGCACCACTCATGGCAGCAAAAGCAATGCTTGTATCAATTGTTAAATCATTTTTAGGATCGATACCATTTTCACTTAATGCCCACTCAAATGTCATTTCTGGCATACCACCTCTTCGGCGTTAAAACTTATGATTTTGTTTATTACACTCTATTTATATTTTTAATAAAGAAGTCATCATCCTCTGAAAAGTGCATATCTATATCAATTTTTTCTTGTTGTATAAAACCTTTATTTTTATAAAAGATATGTGCTTTTGTTAAGACATTACCACATGCTAAATAAATTTTATTTATTTGCGTCATTTCTTTAACATAATTATAAAGTAGTTCATACAATTTTGAACCAACACCATTATTTTGATACTCTTCATTTACATAGAAACGTTTTAAAATACCATATTTGTTATCTCTATTTTCAATTGCAATTGTTCCAATTATTTCTTTTGTTTTACAATCAATAGCTAACCAAAAATTACCTTTATTTTTTATATAATATTCATTTATATTTGAAACATCTATTCTTTCCTTATAAGGTCTACCTATAAATTTATGCATGCATTCGTTTATAAAAAGACATACATTTTGCTTATATTTTTCATTGTAAGGAATAATTTTAAAAATTTTATTTTGATTTAAAAAATTATATATTTGTTTCCAATTATCAAAATTTCTAATTCCATTAACGAAGGTTGTATTATTTCCAATAGTAATTGTTTGAATGCCAACTTTAGACACATTTAAGCAATTATTGATATTAGCATCAATTAATAAATCAATTTTTTCCTTTAAGCATACTTTCTTTTTATCTTTTACATTCACAATTAATTTATCAAAATATATATTATTATTTTCTAACCATATTTTACTTTGTAAATATGAATTTTTGTAAAATTGGTTATCTCCTGAAGCTATTATATATATTTTATGTCCATCATTATGTAACTGTTTAATGGTATCCATGCAAAAAGGTCTAGGGAGTGCATTATCCATAAGTTTATTTCGTATAGAGCCTAAAAAATATTTCAATTCTTCATCATTAAAATTAAATAATTTTTGGTAAATACTAATATCATTATTATCATTAATTATTACTCCTTCTTTGCATTGTTTGTTCTTTTCTTTAGCGTATTTATATGCAGCATCAGTTAATTTATTTTTTATATCGTTTAGTGTATTATCTATGTCTATTCCTATTTTCATTAAAATCACCCTACCAAAATTATACATTAAAATTATTCTTACAGCAAATCTATTCTGTTTAATTGTTATTATTTAATTTAGTAATTATAAATTTTAATGAAACATAAATTTAACTAGGTGATTTCTAATGAAAATAGTAAATATTTTTAATCCAAATGGTAAAATCCTCCAGCAAATAATGGAAGAATATTTCATAGTTTATTATTTAGATAATACTTTTTTAACAAATAATATTAAAGGTGTTTAAATATGAAATGCAAGATATTTAATGTTGCCCTTTATATTCGATTATCCCGTGAAGATGGTGATAATATGGAAAGCGAAAGTATCACAAATCAAAGAGAATTATTACAAATGTTTTTAGAGAAAACTAAGGAAAAATTAATATATATTGATGAATATGTTGATGATGGTATAAGTGGTTCTACTTTTGATAGACCTTCTTGGAAAAGATTAATTAAAGATATAGATAATGGTAAGATTAATACTATTATAACTAAAGATTTATCACGTATGGGTAGGGATTATATTTCTATGGGTGAATATATTGAAAGAATATTTCCTGAACGTGACATAAGGTATATTGCTATAAATGATGATATTGATACACTTTATGAAACACCTGGCTTAGAGTTTTTACAATTTAAGTTAATGTTTAATGATTATTATTTAAAAGATACATCTAAGAAAATCAGAAAAATTGTAAAAGCAAAAAAAGAGAAAGGACAATTTTTAGGTTGGAAAGCCGTATATGGCTATAAAAAAGATCCAAATGATAAGCATAAAATAATTGTTGATGAACCTGTTAGACCAATAATTGAAAAAATGTTTTCTTTAGCACTATCCGGTAAAAGTCCAAAACAAATTGCCAATATATTTTCTGATGAACATATTCCAACACCAAGTGTATATGCAAATATAAGTAGAGAGAAAAAAACGTTATCTTATGAATTATGGTGTCATAGAACAATTGAGGAAATGCTTACAAATCAAACTTATATTGGCAACTTAACTCAAGGAAGAAGAAAAAAACTAAACTATAAATCTAAAAAGGAAATAAGAACACCAAAAGAAGAATGGATAATTGTCCCAAATACTCATGAAGCAATAATTGATAAGAAGGTATTTAATACGGTGCAAGAGCTACTTAAAAAAAATAAAAATAAAGCTAATAAAAATATTGAGTTATTTTCTGGTTTTATGTTTTGCAAAGAATGCGGACACGCTATAGGTATTAATAAAAGTAGTGATGGTAAAAGAAAATATTGTTGTTGTACCTTTTATACATCACATTCCAAATATGGTTTATGTACTCCTCATACTTGTAATTATAATAAATTGGAAAAGGCTATTTTAGATGAAATAAGGAATATATGTAAACAATACATTGATAATAATGTATTTGAAAATAAAGTTGAAGATGTAAATAAAAAGAATAATATTAAAATAAAAATTCAAAAAGATATTAGTATATTAAATAGAAAAATAAATTGTAATTTATCATATATAGATAAAATTTATGAAGATAAATTAAATGGAAATATTGATATGGAAATGTTTAATAGAGTAACTATTAAATATAAGGAAGAAATAGATATTTGGAATAATAAGAAAAATGAATTGGAAGAAACGCTTAACAATATTAATAATGACAATAGCACAAAAGAAAAAGAAGAAACATTAAAAAAGATAAATGAATATTTATCTTTTGAAAAACCTAATAGAAATTTATTAGTTAATTTAATTGATAAGATAGTTATTAGTGAGAATAAGACAATAGAAATTCATTATAAGTTTAAATTGGCGTAGTATATTTAAACTTTAATATATGATATAATATTTTCAGGTGATATTATGAAAATATTAGAATTACCAAAAGAATCTAAATTTGAATATATTTTAATAACATTATTTGAGCAGTTAGGATACAAAGTAGAATATCAAAAAAAAGCAAAAGATCATTACATTGATATGGAGTTAACTTATCAAACATCTAATAAAAAGGAAAAATATATATGTGAAGTAAAATTTTATTCAAAACTTTATTTTTCACCAAGTTCTATAGTTTATAGTATTATACAATTATCAAGTATTATAAATGTTGGTGAAATAGGATTGCTAATCACAAATGCAATATGTACACCACAATGTAAAAGTGAAGCATTAGAAAAAGGTATAATTATTTTAGATATAGCTAATTTACTATACTTAATACAACCAAACAGTGATTTATACCAAAAATTTTTAGAATTGTTAGATTTTTCAGTTGCTAAAATCTCTCCAGTGGCTCCCTCAATACCTTTTGATTTTGCTGGGAAAATTTTTGAAGATGATAATAAAAAAATTAACTGGAAACAAAAATTTGAAGATATTGAACCTGGAAAAAGTCAATTTTCAAAATATGAAAAAGTTTGTACAGACGCATTAAAATTATTGTTTTCAGATTACCTAAGTATTTGGGAAGAACAGCAAAAATCAAATGACGATTTGTATCGTTTCGATTTAATTTGTAAAATAAAAAATGATGTGAACGATGATTTTTTTAGTACATTAAACAACTATTTTAATACAAAATACATTATTTTTGACTTCAAAAATTATACGGAACAAATTACGTCAAAAGAAATATATACAACAGAAAAATACCTTTATGATAAAGCTTTAAGAAAAGTTGCAATTATTATTTCTAGAAAAGGTATAGATAAAAATGCCTTAAAAGCTATAAAAGGTAGTTTAAGGGAACAGGGAAAGATTATTTTAACGCTAACAGATGATGATCTTTTAGAGATGATAAATATGTATTATAAAGGAGATAATCCAACAGATTATTTATCAATGAAATTAGATAAATTACTAATAGAATTAGAAAAATAAAGTTATTATAATTTTAGTGTACGATGACCTTTTCGTCCACCAATAACGTAACTTCCTTTTAATTCATCTAGTGTAAAATTATCATATTTCTTTCTTGACACTAAGAAACTACCATCTCTTTTTGTAAGCCCTGCAAATGTTACTAAGTAGTCTTTTTCACCTTGATTATAAACATAAATAGTTGCTTCACTACCACAGAAACCAATCTGTACATCTCCTGACAATACAGCAGCTGTTACTTTGTCAGCACCAGGTGTTAAGATAATGTCAACATCCAATCCCTCGTCTTCAAAATAACCAAGTGAATGTGCAACATAACTTGGAGCATAGAAAACACTATGCGTAACTTCTGCAACTGATATTTTCTTTAAATCTGATGTTTTCTTATCTTCTTTAAATATAATTCCAACAACAATAATAAGAACACATAATACTAATGGCAATATAAATCTTTTCAAAAAAATACCTCCTTATTTTCATTTTATTATATTCAAAGTAAGAAAATGGTGTTACTAAAAAGGACAAATAAAAAAAAATATGGTATTATATATATGGTGGTAAAAATGAAACTAGATTCTTTAAATGAGATGCAAAAAAAAGCCGTTGTAAAAACTGATGGCCCTCTTTTGGTACTAGCAGGTGCCGGATCTGGTAAAACAAAGGTTTTAACAACTAAAATTGCTTATTTAATAGAACAAATGCATATAAATCCTTATAATATATTAGCCATTACTTTTACAAATAAAGCAGCAAGAGAAATGAAGGATAGAATAACAAATATGCTTGGAATGCTAGCGAATAGTATTCAAATATCAACATTTCATTCTTTTGGTTTAACAATCGTTAGAGAAAACGCTGAAAAATTAGATTTAAAAAGTAATTTTACAATTTTAGATAGTGAAGATTCTCTTACAATTATAAAGAAAATTATGAAGGACTTAAATATTAATGCAGAGTCTGTTAAACCTAAATATGTGAAAAATCAAATAAGTGGCGCTAAAAATGAACTTATGAGTCCTTTAGAGTATGAAAGATTTGCTATGACGGAGCAAGAAAAAAATGTTGTTAAAATATATAAAGTATATCAAAAAAGATTATTAATTAGTAACTCAGTTGATTTTGATGATTTATTAATGATGCCAATTATGTTATTTAGGAAAAATCCCGATATATTAGAAAGATATCAAGAAAGATTTAAATACATATTAATAGATGAGTATCAAGATACTAATGAAGCACAATATACGTTAGTAAAAATGATTAGTTCTAAATATAAAAATGTATGTGTAGTTGGTGATAATGATCAATCTATATATAGTTTTAGAGGGGCTAATTATCAAAATATATTAAATTTTGAAAAAGATTATAAAAGTGCTGAAACCATTATGTTAGAGGAAAATTATCGTTCTACTAAAAATATTTTAAAAGTTGCCAATGAAGTTATTGTTAATAATAATAAAAGAAAAGATAAAAATTTATGGACAGAAAATGAAGTAGGAAATAAAGTAAAATATTATAGGGCAAGTGATGAAAAAGATGAGGCTATATATGTTACAAAAGAAATCCAAAAATTAATTGATGAAGGTATACCTAAAAATGAAATAGCCGTATTATATAGAACTAATGCTCAATCACGTACAATTGAAGAGGCTCTTCTTAGAGAAAATATACCATATAAAGTAATAGGTAGTTTTTACTTTTATAATAGAAAAGAAATTAAAGATTTAATTTGTTATTTAAAATTAATACATAATTCTTATGATGATAATAGTTTACTTAGAGTTATTAATGTACCTAAAAGGGGTATAGGGGATAAAACAATTCAAAATATTACTGAAAAAGCAACTGAAAAAAATATATGTTTATATGATGCCATTGAATCAGGAAAAGAATTAATTTTTAAGAATAAACTTGAATATATAAAAAAAGAAGCAGATAACTGTTCACTTACTGATTTAATTGATTTAATACTAAATGAAACGGGTATGAAAGAAGAATTAGTTAAAGAAAAAACAATTGAATCAGAAATAAGACTTGAAAATCTAGAAGAGTTTAAAAGTATTACAAAGAATTTTGAAGAGAAATATGGTATAATTTCACTAGATGAATTTTTAGATGAAATAAGTTTAGTAGCTGATGTAGAAGAGCATAAGAATGATACAGATGTTGTTACACTGATGACTATACATTCTGCTAAGGGATTGGAATTTGATAATGTCTTTATAATTGGTATGGAAGAGGGAATCTTTCCACATTTTAATAGTTTTTTAGATGCAAATCAAATTGAAGAAGAGAGAAGACTTTGTTATGTTGCTATCACAAGAGCTAAAAAAAATCTATGGATTATAAATGCCAAAAGAAGAATGATTTATGGAAAAGATGGATGTAATCCACCAAGTAGATTTTTACAAGAAATAGATACTAACGATTTAGACATAAGTGAAGCAGGAACATCATTTAGTAATAAAATACCAGATAGTATATCTAATTTTGATAAAGATGCAACTTATACAATGGGTGAAAAAGTTTATCAAGATATGTATGGTGAAGGTATAATTGTTGGAATAGATGATGAGTTTATATCAATTGCTTTTGAACATCCATATGGGATAAAGAAATTCATTAAAGGACATAAAAGTATTAGAAAGGTTGATAAAGAATGTATAATTTAAGTATCGTAAAAACATTAGAAGATATTATGAATCCAGTTAAACAATGGATTTTTGATAATGCCGATAACCCTTTTTTTTGGATAGGTGTGGTAGTAATAGCTCTTACCATTTTTGGAATTGCCTATGCAGCAATTCATGGAAAGGATAGATCATGAAAAAAGTAAGAAAAGCCATAATCCCTGTTGCAGGATTTGGTACAAGATTTTTGCCAATTACAAAAGCGGTACCTAAAGAAATGCTTCCTATAGTTGATATACCAACTATTGAATATATTGTAAAAGAAGCAGTAGATAGTGGTATTGAAGAAATATTATTTGTAACTAATCCATATAAGAATTCAATTGAAGATTACTTTGATCACCATTATGAATTAGAAGCAAAATTAAAAGAAAATCATAAAGATAAACAATTAGAATGTATTTTAAAACCTATAAATATGGCAACATATACTTTTATAAGACAAGGTAGTCCTCTTGGAACTGGTCATGCCATAAAAATATGCAAAAATTTTGTTCAAGATGAACCATTTGCAATCCTTTATGGAGATGATATTATTGATAGTAGTGTACCATGTTTAAAACAAATGATTAATATGTATGAAAAGTATGATTGTAATGTTTTATGTGCCCAAAAATTAAGTGATGAAGAAATACCTAGTAAAGGCATTATTGAATATGAAGACAATGATGAATTATATATTAAACGTTTAGTTGAAAAACCTAAATTAGATGATGCACCAAGTAAATTTGGAACAATTGGTAGATATATATTAAAGCCTGAGATATTTGATGAACTTGATAAAATAGAAATTAAAAATGGTGAATATTTACTTACAGATGCTTTTGAAAGATTAATGAAATATCAAAAATTTGCTGCATGTAAATTAGATGGTACATATTATGATATTGGTAATCAACTTGGTTATTTAAAATGTAATATTGATTTTTCATTAAAGAGAGATAATATAAGAGAAGGGTTAAAAGATTATTTAAATAATAAAGATATATAAATTTTTGTAAAATTATGTTATACTGTATGTAGTTAGAGGGCTCGTATTAGACTTTAATAGTTTAATATGAGTTTTTTTGTGAGGAGTGCGTATGAAAAATTTTATATTTTCTTTTATATTTTTGATAGTTTTTTTCTGTAATTCATTGAGTGTAACTGCTAAAAGCGGTTGTTGTTCTCATCATAAAGGAGTAGCAGGTTGTAATTCAAGCGGTAGACAGATTTGTAATGATGGAACATTAAGTCCTACTTGTACATGTACACCAAGTGTGTCATATGTTTATGGATGCATGGATACTAAAGCTAAAAATTATAATGCAAGTGCTGATAGAGATGATGGCAGTTGTATTTATTATAAATATGGATGCATGGATACTAAAGCTAAAAATTATGATTCAACCGCTGAGAAGAGTAATGGAATATGTGAATATTATAAAGAAGGTTGTATGAATGAAAATTCTATAAATTATAATCCGATTGCTGATAAAGATGATGGAAGCTGTATTTTAAAAAACTATGGTTGTACAGATATTAAGGCAATAAATTATGATGATAGAGCCAATATTGATGATCATAGTTGTAAATATAAAAGTATAGGTGAGTTAAATACTGTGAAACACAATTTATTTGATGTTATTTTTGGGCTAGTTAGTAAGATTATATCTAATATTATATAACAGTAAAAAAGCATCATTTTTGATGCTTTTAAAGTATTTTATTATTATTATCAATATATTCTTCTACTGTTTCTTGAATAGTTCCTTCATTTAATATACTATTAACAGCAATTGCCCATTCTTCTGGCGTATGAGTGCAATATTTCTTTGATAGGAAATCAGCTATATTATTTTTGCCAATACATTCTTCATCATGTAAACATTTTGAATAAACGTTAAGAAAATTTCTTACCATTGATTCTTCACCAATCTCTGCCGTTTTATAAATATTAGGAATAGGATTTGCTTCTAGATCTAACGTTTTAGGTTGAATTATTCTTTCAAATCGATTTATTTGTTCTTGTGATGGATTAGCATTCATATTCCCACCAAAATTATTTAATTTAGTGGCATAATTAGAGGTTCCATTTCTAGTTTCAAGTCTATGAATAGCAACCATATTATTAAGTAAATCATTATTTTCTATACCGTAAATATATCTTGCAATATCAATCATATCTTTTTCTTTTTCTTCTGCTGTTTTGTTAGAAATAATAGGGTCTTGATTAGTAATTCCTAAATTATCAATCGCATAATTTTTAATTATAATAAATGTTCCCATAACATCTAAATCACCATTAATAACACCTAAATTTTTAAGTTCATATAAGTTTTTTAGTTCAGTATTATTAGAATTACTTATATAGTATTCCATATTATTAACTTTATCACTTAATAATTTTTTAGATGTTTCTATATCAACGCTATAAAGATTAGAAGCAAAAGCAATGTATTGATTGATAGTGTTAAAGTTTTTTAATTGACTAAAATCTATTTGATTATAATTATCTAGGTTTTCATTATTAATTTCTATATTAGTATTTTTAAAGTCATTTTCATCAATTATTAATGTTTCTATTTTCTCATTATTTTTGATATCTGTATCTTTACTATCATTTATTTTATCTTTATTAATAACTATTTCTTCTGTTTCTTCCTCACTTGTATCTAAATTTGCCTCTTGTGTTATTGAGGGATTATTAATCGTTGACGTATCATTTATTTTATTATTTGATGCAATAATTGATGGTATCATAATGCTTGCTGTTAAAAGGGATCCTGCAACAACAAATTGGTTAGGAACTTTTTTAATAAAATTTTCTATTTTTAAATTAAGCTTTTTTCCTACTTTACTAATAGCTTTTTTCATCCAATATTTATTCATTTTCATTTCTAAATTATTAAATTTAAATATATTTAATAATCTATTATAATCATGTAGCACTACTTTATATTTAACTTTTTTATCATTTTGAACTATAAGTATACGTTGATCCTCTTTTTCATAGCAGTGTAATAGTTTTTGTTTGGTAAGACTATCAAAAAATTTTTGTATATATTTATTCTCATCATTTTTTTTAGTCCAATAATCAAGTATGATATTATTATTTTTTATTTCGGGGCATAGTATTTGAAAACTGCCATCACTATTGATATAAATATCCATATTTACAAATGTATTTGCCATAAAATATTCCTCCTATTATTATTTTTTCATATATTTTTATATATTTCAACAAAAATTATTAATTCTTTACATTACTTTACTTATTAAATTATAAAAATATCTTAATATAATCTTTGACTTATTAGTCACAAAGTATTATCATTATTATAGTATATATTAAAAATAAGGAATGATTTTATGGTTAGATATAATCCAGATATGAAGTATGGTTTAACTAATAAAGAAGTAGAGGAACGTGTAAAAAATAAATTATTAAATATATCAGAAATACCAAAAACAAAAACAATAAAACAAATAGTATTATCACATATATTTACTCTTTTTAATATTTTAAATATATGTCTTGGAATTTGTATTTGTTTAGTAGAGTCATATCGTAATTTATTGTTTTTAGGCGTTGTTTTTTGTAATACTATCATAGGTATTTATCAAGAAATAAGAGCCAAAAGAATAGTTGATAAATTATCTTTAATATCTGAAAGTAAAGTAAATGTAATTAGGAATGGTAAAAAAGAAGCAATAAATATAGAGGATGTTGTCCTTGATGATATAACAGAATATAAACTTGGTAATCAAATAGTTGCTGATTCAATTATTCTATCTGGTAGTTGTGAGGTTAATGAATCTTTTTTAACAGGTGAAGCTGATTCTATTGTTAAAAAGAGGGGTGATTATATCTTTTCAGGAAGTTATATTGTACGTGGTAGTGTTGTTGCAAGAGTTGATAAAATAGGTAAAGATAATTATATTTCAACTATATCTAGTGGTGCCAAATTTATTAAAAAAGTTGATTCAGAAATAATAACAACCATTAATAAGATTATAAAAATGTTATCAATTACTATTATTCCAATGGGAATTATTCTTTTTATTAAACAAATAACACTTCCTGATAATGATTTAACATCTAGTGTTGTAAATACTGTTGCGGCTTTAATTGGCATGATACCTGAAGGTCTTGTTCTTTTGACAAGTAGTGTTTTTGCGGTTAGTATTATAAGGTTATCAAAATATAATGTTCTTGTTCAAGAATTATATTGTATTGAAAATTTAGCCCGTATTGATACTCTTTGCTTAGATAAAACAGGTACAATTACTGAAGGAATAATGGAGTTATATGATATTATTCCATTTAATTCTTACTCTAAAAATGATCTTGAAACATATCTTGAATATTTGTGTTCTAATTTAGATAATGATAATGCAACAATGGAAGCTATAAATAAAATTTATGGAAATAAGGTACAAATCAAGGCCGATAAAATATATTCCTTTTCATCTGAAAAAAAATATTCAGGTATTGAAATAAATGGTACAACCTATTTAATAGGTGCTCCTGATTATTTACTTAATGAAACTGCTAAAATTAAATTAGAAAAATATAATGAAGAAAATAGAGTACTAGCTCTTGTTAAACTTAGGAATTTTGATGGACTTGATTATAGTAATAATACATTAGTTGGTATTATATTATTAAGAGATAAAATAAGAGATAGCGCCATTAAAACACTTGAATTTTTTAGAGAACAAAATATATCTATTAAAGTAATATCTGGTGATAATCCTATGACTGCCTCTAGTATTGCTAAAAGAGTTGGTATTATAAATGCTGATAAATATATTGATGCATCTAGTTTAGTTACCAAAAAAGATATTCAAAATGCCGTTGATAAATATACTATATTTGGAAGAGTTAAACCAAATCAAAAGAAAGAAATTATTAAGTCACTTCAGAAAAATGGACATTTTGTTGGATATGTTGGAGATGGTGTAAATGATGTTCTTGCTTTAAAGTCATCTGATTGTAGTATTACTTTTCAAAATGGTAGTGAGGCCGCTAGAAATATATCTAATTTAGTATTATTAGATTCCAATTTTAGTGGTATACCTAAAATAGTTTCCGAGGGAAGAAGAAGTATTAATAATATTCAAAGATCTTCAAGTTTATTTTTAGTAAAAACTATTTATTCTTGTCTTTTATCAATTATATTTCTTTTTTTAAATGAGTCTTATCCATTTATTCCAATTCAATTAACGCTAACTAGTGTAGTAACTATTGGAATACCATCTTTTGTTTTAGCCCTTGAACCTAATAAAGAAAAAGTATCGGGTCACTTTTTCCCAAATGTAATTAGTAAATCACTCCCAGCAGCCCTTACTATAGTTGCCAATATATTAATAACAATGATAGTAAGAGATATTTTTAAATTTACTGATATTGAAACGTCAACTATATGTGTTTTATTAACAGGACTAACAGGATTTATACTACTGTATAGATTATGTAAGCCTTTTAATATTATTAGAGGAATCTTGCTTACTTTAATGATAACTATTTTTGCTTTTGGAATATTAGGCTTTAGAAATATCTTTTATCTTGCAACTATTACACCATATATGTTATTAGTAGTGTTGTTTTTAACAGTTTTATCATATATAATATTTAATGTAATGATGAATTTAATAGATAAGCATATAATACCTAAAATAAATAAATAAAAAGAATAGAAATCGGGTGATATTTTGAATTCTAATGATAAAGATCCATTAGATATCTTTAATATAGATATAGATCACTTTTTTGATGAATTTGATAAAGAAATTAATAAAAAAAATAATATAGAAGTATTAGATTTTGATGATAATAGTGAGATAGAAGTATTAAATTTTGATAATGATAAAGTAAATGATATAGAAGTGTTAGATATTCAGGATATTACTCCATCTAATATCGAAGTATTAGATATTGATGATGATAAAACAATTGAAATATTAGATATTTTTGATAAAAAAAAGGATGAAGAATATCAAGATGTTGAAGAAAATAATTTAAATACATATATATATAAACCAAGAACAAAAAATAAATTAAAAACAAAAAAATTAATTTTATTAATAATTTTAGTTTTAATTATAATAGGTATTATTTTTTCAGTATATAAAATAGTTAAATGGCAGTTAGATAATAATTCAATAGATAAACAAATTACTAAGATTCAGCAAGATACAGTCATTGATGAAAAGGATGACAATGAAAATACTATTATAATTGATAATAATAATAATAATGATACTGAAAACAATAATCCTGAAGAAACAAATGATTATTATCGTTTTATAAAGATGCCACTTATTAATGTTGATTTAACCAATCTTCAAAGTCAAAATAGCGATACTATTGGTTGGCTTCAAGTAAATGGTACAAATATTAATTATCCAGTTGTTAAAACTGATAATAATGATTACTATTTAAATCATGATTTTAATAAAAAGTATAATGATGGTGGATGGATATTTGCTGATTATCGTAATAATTTAATTGATGATAAAAATCTAATAATATATGGACATGCTAGACTTAATTTAACCATGTTTGGAACTTTAAAGAATGTTATTAAAGCCAATTGGTATCAAAATAGTGATAATTATTTAGTTAGATTATCTACTATAAATAGTAATATGTCTTTTCAAGTATTTAGTACATATGTAACAGAAGCAGAAGATTATTATATAAAAACAGATTTTAATAATAATGAAGATTATTTATCTTTCTTAAATACATTAAAATCAAGAAGCGTATATAATTATGGGGTTTCTTTAAGTGAAAATGATAGAATACTTACTTTATCAACTTGTTATACAGATAATAGAAGAGTTGTATTACATGCCAAATTAATAAAGTACGAAAATAGATGAAAAAAGGTATAACAGGTCGTTATACCTTTTTTTGAGGGGAAAATATCTGTAACACGTTTATATAAGTAAAACGTTTTACAATATCATTTTATGTTTATAATTGTTTAATTTATATATATTATGACTATTAATAAACTTTAAACTAATAGATTTTTTCTCTATTTATTGATATCGAACGATTGTTTGTGATAAAATAATGATGGTGATAAGTGTGAGAATTATTATGCATATTGATGTAAATAATGCCTTTTTATCATGGAGTGCCATTGATTTACTTAATAATGGTTCAAAATATGACATTAGAAATAGTTATGCAGCTATAGGTGGTGATGTTAAAGCTAGAAAAGGTATTGTTCTTGCTAAATCCAATCCTGCTAAAAAGCAAGGCGTAGTAACAGCTGAAACATTATATTCAGCAAAGAAAAAATGTCCTGCTCTTAGAATTTATGAACCTAATTTTAAATTTTATAGTCAAATGTCTCATAATTTGTTTTCTCTTTTAAGAAAATATACTCCAGATATTGAAGTTGCTTCTATTGATGAATGTTATCTTGATTATGGAAAAATAAAATCTATATATGGGGATGAGGTCGAATTTGCTAAAAAAATACAAAAAGAAATATTTGATACCCTAGGCTTTACGGTAAATATAGGTATAGCCAATAATAAATTATGTGCTAAAATGGCCTCTGATTTTTCTAAACCTAATAAAATTCATACCAATTTTGATTATGAAATAAAAAATAAAATGTGGCCTTTAGATATATCAGAATTATTTGGAATAGGTAAAAGAACAGTTCCTAAATTAAATAAACTAGGTATATATACTATTTATGATTTAGCTCACACAACTTATGATAAATTATATCCATATTTTAAAAATCAATCAGAATATATGATTAATATTGCAAACGGTATAGATAATTCTGAAGTAATTTCTGCTCCACCAGAACCTAAAGGAATAGGAGCGGAAATAACACTACCAAAAGATTGTGATAATAAATTAGAACTATATAATTATTTAGAAAATATTGCTGATGATGTTTCCATTAGATTAAATGCTTCAAAAAAGTATGCTTATGTTGTATGTGTGGTATTAAAAGATAATACTTTTAAAAGATATTCACATCAAAAAAAATTAGTGAATGCTATATGTAGTAGTAAAGAAATATATAAGGTGGCTAAAGAAGTATTAAATGAAATATATGATAATAGACCAATTAGATTAATTGGAATTAGATTAGATAAATTAGTAGATACACTTTACCATCAAGAATCCATATTTGACAGTTTTGATGATATTAAAAAAGATAATAATTTAGATAAGACATTATTATCTTTAAAAAATAAATATGGAAATAATGTTATTAGTAAAGCAGGTTTAAAAAGTATTAATCATTTAAAACACTAATTTGTAAATATTTATTATTTATGGTATATTAAATATAAGGAAGTGGTTTTATGAAGAAAAAGTTATTTGTTTTATTAACAATAATGATGTGTATAAGTTTGATAACTGGATGTGGTAAGAAAAAGAAAGTTACAAATGATAATACAAATATAGAGAAGGTTGAAAAAGAAAAGATTAGTGTACAAGTTAAAGATAATCAAATATATATAAATAATAAATTAGTTGATTTATATAAAGAATATGATAATGATAAAGTAAGTGAGGAAGATTTTTATAATTTAGAAAATATTACGTATAAGTATGAAATAATGGATGATATTGTATATTTAGAAGTAGAATCTGATATTTATAAAGAAGCCTTTTTTGTAGATAAAAATGGCATAGTTTTAAAAAAAATAAGTGATATGAATTTATCTTTAAAAAAAAGTGATGATTTAAACTATCTTGTCGCATATGATATTTTGAAGGCAGAAGGTAATTCTATATATCTTAAAGTAAAAAGGTTTTATGAAAGTGCTGCTTGTAGTGATGTACTAGATAATAAGGGGGATGCAATTTACAGTACGGTAGATAAAATTACTTATATAGGAGAAAATAAATTTACAATTGAGAAAAAGGTAAGCGATACTATTACAAGTGGTAAGTATGTTGAAAGTAATGGTGGAATTAACTTTTGTTCTGAAAATATAGGGGTTAAATAATATGATTAATAAAATAACTAGTAAAGATTTAAGTAGTTATGATATTTTTAAAGATGATAAAATAAAAAAAGAACATTATAATCAAAATAGTAACAATAAAAATAATCAAAAAAAGGAATCAGATTTTCTTAAAGAATTAAGAAAAAGACTAATTAATGAAGAAAAAAATGATGATAAAAAATTGACAAAATAAGAATATGTTGCTATGATATTCATGTAGAAGCAATGAAGAGAAGTAGTAATAAACTTTAATTATTTGATAAGAGAGTTAGTAAATGGTGAAAGCTAATAAATAATGGTTTATGAATTCGTCTTGGAGCTATATAAAAGAAAATTTATATCGGTAATGCGTTATAGTTTTGAGGCAAGTATATACTTACAAATTAAGGTGGTACCACGTTTAAACGTCCTTATATGAGGATGTTTTTTTGTTTAGGAGGAAAAATATGAAAGAAAAAATGGATTTATTATTAAATGAAATAAAAGAAAAATTAGAAAAGGTAAATAATCTAAAAGATTTAAATGAACTTAAAATTAATTATTTAAGTAAAAAGGGACCTATTAGTGCTTTTTCTAATCATATTAAAGAATTAAGTAATGATGAAAGAAAAGATTTTGGTATGTTGCTTAATAATTTGAAAAATAGTGCCCAAAAATTATTTAATGATTTAGAGGAAAAAATTAATAATGAAATATTAAATAGAAAACTAGAAAAAGAAAAAATAGATATAAGTTTACCAGCAACCAAAATAGAGTGTGGTGCTCCTAATATACTTGAAAAGTTAGTAGAAGAAGTAGAAGAACTTATGATTTCTATGGGATATGATGTTGTTGATGGACCAGAAATTGAAGAAGATAAATACAATTTTGAAATGTTAAATATTCCAAAAGGACATCCAGCTAGAGATGCTCAAGATACATTTTATATTGATGGTGAAGAAACACTTCTTAGAAGTCAAACATCACCTGTTCAAGTAAGAACTATGTTAGCAAATAAGGGTGAGAAACCAATTCGAATGATATGCCCAGGTAAAACATATAGACGTGATGATGATGATGCAACACATTCACATCAATTTATGCAAATAGAAGGACTTTTAGTTGATAAAAATATTAGCTTATCAGATTTAAAAGGAACAATTGATATAATTGTAAAAAAATTATTTGGTGAAAATATTGAAACAAGATTTAGACCAAGTTATTATCAATTTACAGAACCATCTGTTGAGGTAGATATTAGTTGTTTTAATTGTCATCAAAAGGGTTGTAATGTATGTAAAAATACAGGTTGGATAACTGTTGCAGGTGCTGGGATCGTTCATCCTAATGTTCTTAAAATGGGTGGATATGATCCAAAAGAATGGACAGGTTTTGCTTTTGGATTTGGTGCCGAGCGTATGGCTATGTTAAAGTATGATATTAATGATTGTCGTGTTTTCTATAACAATGATTTAAGAGGTATAAAAACATTTGATAGAAAGGATAGTGAATAAGATGATAAATTTAGAGTGGGTTAAAGATTATATTGATATTTCTGATCAAGACTTAAAAGAACTTGCTGTAAAAATAACTAAGGCTGGTATTAATATTGAAAAAGTAATTACCAACCATATTGATAATTTAGTTATTGGAAAAGTATTAACTTGTATAAATCATCCTGATAGTGATCATTTACATATATGTACTGTTGATGTAGGTAGCACTGTTTATCAAATTGTATGTGGTGCCTCTAATGTAAGAGAAGGTATTAAAGTTATAGTGGCTCTTCCTGGTGCTATTTTACCAGGTGATTTTGAAATAAAGAAAAGCAAAATACGTGGGGTTGAATCAAATGGTATGATTTGTGCTTTATTTGAACTTGGATTAGAACCCAAAAATGAAGAAAATTATAATAAAGGAATTTATGAATTACCAGATGATGCACCAATAGGTAAAGATCCACTTATATATTTAGGACTTGATAGTACTTTATATGAATTAGATATTCATAAACATCGTAATAATGATTGTTACTATCATATAGGTTTTGCTTATGAAATTGCTGCTATTTTAAATAGAAAAGTAACTTTACCAGATGATGATTTTACAGAAATAAGTGATAGTATAGATAAACATTTTTCGTTAGATATAAAGACAAAGAAATGTCCATATTATTTATCTAAAATGGTAACAGATATTAAAATAGGACCATCTCCTGACTTTATTCAAAAAAGATTATTATCTGTTGGAATGAAACCAATTAATAACGTCGTAGATATATCTAATTATGTTATGTTAGAATATGGTCAACCGCTTCACTTTTTTGATAAAGATAAATTAGGTGAAAGAATTGTTGTAAGGGATGCATATGATAATGAAGAAATAATAACTTTAGATGGTAAAAAACGTCTTTTAAAATCAAGTGATATTGTTATTACTGATTCTAAGAAAAGTGTATGTGTAGCAGGTGTCATGGGTGGTGAAAACACTGAAGTTGATGATAATACTAAAACAATTCTTATAGAAAGTGCTATCTTTGATGCTGTTAGTATTCGTTATACAGCAAATCATCTTGATTTAAAGAGTGAGGCATCTATTAGATATGGTAAAGGTTTAAACTATGAATATACTGAGAAAGCCCTTTTAAGAGCATGTCATTTACTTCAAAAATATGCAGGTGCTAAAATATTATCTGGTGTTGTGAAATATGATAATGTATGTAAAGATGAAAAAATAGTTGAATTTCATGAAAATGATATTAATAAAATGTTAGGTATTACAATTAGTCATAATGATATGATTAAAGAACTTAATCGTTTAGATTTTGAGTTTAAAGAAGAAAATGATAAATTTATTGTTACTGTTCCTAGAAGAAGACTTGATATTGACCCTAATGTTAATGATATAGCAGAGGAAATAGGACGTCTTTATGGTTATCAAAATTTAGTGTCAACACTACCAAATGTAAATATACGTAAAGGTGGATATATAGGAGATGTTAAATACCGTAAATTAATATCAAAACGCCTTAGAAGTTTAGGATTGAACGAGACAAAAACTTATACATTAATATCACCAGAAATGAGTAATTTATTTAATTATGAAAATAAAGAAAAGGCCTATTTACCAAATCCAATGAGTGTTGATAAGAGTATTGTTCGAACAAGTTTAATACCATCACTTTTAAATGTATATGACTATAATAAAGCTCGTAAAGTAAATAATATTATGCTTTACGAAATTAGTAAAACATATGATAAAAATTATAATGAAGATATAAAAGTAACTATTCTTATGGAAGGCGATTATATTACTAATAAATGGCAAAATAATTATATAAAAACAGACTTTTATGTAATTAAGGGAATAGTACAAAATATTCTTGATTATTTGGGCCTTGAAAATAGATATTATTTTTATGTAGATAATATTCCTAATATGCACCCTGGTATAAGTGCTAAAATATCACTTGATAAAGAAGATATTGGTATTATTGGTAGAGTTCATCCATCACTTAAAAAAGATGATATTTATGTTGCTGAACTTTCTATGACAAAATTAATGAAGAAAGTTAAACCAATTAAATATAAGGAACCTACTAAATATCCAGAGGTAAAGAAAGACTTAGCGTTTATCGTAAAAAAAGATATTCAAAGTGATGAAATAGAAAGAGTTATTAAGAAATCAGCAGGTAAGGTATTAACTAATATAGATGTATTTGATATTTATACTGGTGAAAATGTTCTTGCAGATGAAAAATCAATTGCTTTCTCTTTAACATTTAGTGATCCAACAAAAACACTTAATGATGAAGAAATTAATAATATCTTTAATAAGATAATTAGTGATGTCGAAACTAAAACTAATTCCAAATTAAGAAATAAATAGGATTTTTTCCTATTTTTTCTTTTGTTTTTATTTGAAAATATATATTTAATATGTTATTATACTAGGTAATCAAGGAGACAAGGAGAATTATTATATGTTAACAAATGAGAAATTAGATAAAAAAATTTTAGAATTTAAGCAATTAGAAGAAAAAGAAATAAAAGAAACAGAAGAAGAGAAAAAAATTATAAATTCTAGAAATGCCAGCGATATATATGACTTTGCAAGGACTGTAGTAGGAGCACATATAGACAAATTAGAAGATGCAATAATAGCAACGGGGGATGCCTACTATATATGTGAGTTTGCTAGATATATAAAGAAAGGAAAAAATATAGGTAAATTAGAAGATGGTATAATAGCAACGGGGGATGCTTTTTATATATTTCAATTTGCTAGATATATAAATAAAGGAAAAGATATAGGCAAATTAGAAGATGCTATAATAGCCATAGGTGATGCTTATTATATATATTTATTTGCAAGAGATGTCAAAGAGGCACATATAGACAAATTAGAAGATGCTATAATAGCCATAGGTGATGCTAGATATATATATGAATTTGCAAAGAATGTTGATGGAGCGAATATTTTAAAATTGGAAGACGCTATAATAGCAACAGGTGATGCTGAGTATATATATTATTTTGCTAGAGATGTAAAAGATGCAAATATAAAAAAATTAGAGAATGCTATCATGGAAACAAAAAATGCAAAATATATATGTTGTTTTATTCAAGTTATGTATGGATCAAGTATAATTATAGATAGAGATGTAAGATCAATAGGAACTGTTGAAGATACTTCTGAAATTGATAAATTAGAAAATATGAATATTGATCAAATAGAATTTGATATGATATTGAAAAAATATGATTTAAAAGTGATTGGTGAAAAACTCAAAAACTCATTTTTAAATAAGTTATATTTTGAAAGAAAAAATTATACTTTAAAATATTTAATAAAAAATAAAGAATTAGATATTAATGAAATTAGATTAAGAATATATTTTGATTATTTAAATAGTCCTAATTCAACAGAAGAGGATTTAGAAAAATGTAATGAAGAATATATTAGATATATATCCATGTTTTATGATGAAAAAAATAAAGATGAAGAAGATAAAAATAATGTTAAAGTAAAAAAGATACAAAAATAGGTAAAATTGATTTTTAATAGTTATAGAAATAGGATTTTTTCCTATTTTTCTTTTGTTTTTATTTGCAAACATGTGTTTAGTATGTTATTATATTAGGCAATTGGAGATGAGGATTTGATGCTAACGGATGAGGAATTAGATAAAAATTTATCAGGAACAGATGAAAAAAATATAAGATTAAAAATACCTCATTATATATTTTATTGTGCCAGAAATATAGAAGGTGCTAATATTGAAAAGTTAGAAGATGATTTAATAGTAACTAAAAATGCCGAATACATGTATTACTTTGCTAGATATGTAGAAGGTGCTAATATAGAAAGATTAGAAGACGCTATAATAGCAACCAAAAATGCTTACTATATAAATGAGTTTGCTAAGAATGTTAATGGAGCACGTATAGACAAATTAGAAGATGGCATAATAGCAAGCAACAACGCTGAATATATATATGAATTTGCAATGTATGTAGAAGGAGCACATATCGACAAGTTAGAAGATGGTATAATAGCAACAGGTGCCGCTGAATATATATATAAATTTGCCAGAGATGTAAAAGGAACCCATATAGACAAATTAGAAGATGCTATAATAGCAAGCAACAATGCTGAATATATATGTGAGTTTGCTAAGAATGTTAAGGGAGCACGTATAGACAAATTAGAAGATGGCATAATAGCAATTGGTAATGCTGAATATATATATGAATTTGCAATGTATGTAGAAGGAGCACATATTGACAAGTTAGAAGATGGTATAATAGCAACAGGTGACGTTGAATATATATATGAATTTGCCAGAGATGTACCAGAGTTCATTATAAATTATACCGGATCTATATATAAATTTGAAATAGATGATGCCTTAGATATAAAGAAAGTAAAAGATATCGACAAATTAGAAGATGCTATAACAGCCACAGGTGATGCTAGATATATATATGAATTTGCTAAGGATGTTGATGGAGCACATATCAACAAATTAGAAGATGCCATAATAGCAACCCAAAATGCTGAATATATATGTGAGTTTGCTAAGAATGTAGAAGGAGCACATATAGACAAATTAGAAGACGCCATAATAGCAACCCAAAATGCTGAATATATATGTGAGTTTGCTAAGGATGTTGATGGAGCACATATCGACAAATTAGAAGACACCATAATAGCAATTGGTAATGCTGAGTATATATATAAATTTGCAAGAGATGTAGAAGATGCCAATATCAAAAAATTAGAAAATGCTATAATATTAACAGGTAATCTTGAATTTATCGCGAAATTCTTTATACTTGAAAATATAAACATAGATAAATTGCTAGGAAGTTATGATTTAAAAAATATTGTTTTAAATGAAAAAAATGCTGCCTTAACATCTTTAATAAAAACTAGGAAATTAGATATTAGTGAAATTCAATTAAGAGTATATTATGATTATTCGGGTAAAAATAATTTAACAGATGAAATTTTTGATCAATATAATGAAGAACGTATTAAATATTATATGGTTATACATTATGATGAAAAAAATAAAGATGAAGAAGATAAAAATAATGTTAAAGTAAAAAAGATACAAAAATAGGCAAAATTGATTTTTAATAGTTATAGGAATATGATTTTTCCTATTTTTTTGTTATATGAAAAAAATAGTATTTTAGTTATAAAAACATTGATTTTTATGGACTATTGCGTTATAATTGACAGTGTCGATATGGAGGTATATGTATGAAGAAAACTAAAATTATTTGTAGTATTGGACCATCAAGTTGTAATCCAGATGTAATGGAACAAATGGTTAATGTTGGTATGAATGTTGCTCGTATCAATTTCTCACATGCTACTAAAGAAGAAAAAGAAGGAGTAGTTGCTTCTGTTCATGAAGTTAGAAATAGAACAGGTAAACATATTGCTATTCTTTATGATACAAAAGGACCAGAATTTAGAAATGGTATGCTTGAAAATGATTCTATTAATCTTGTTGAAGGTAAAACTATTAGAATTGTTAAAGAAAATGTTCTTGGTAACGAAGAAAGATTTTCTGTTAATCATCCACAAGCACTTAGTTGTTTAAAGAAGGGTGATACATTATTACTTGAAAATGGATTAATGAAGATTGAAATTATTTCTACAGAAGATGACGGTGTAACAGGTATCGTTATCAATGGTGGTGTTCTTGGTAATAAAAAAAGTTTAAGTGTTCCTGGTGTTCATCTTGATATTCCATTTATTGGTGAACAAGATAGAGAAGATATTATTTACGCTTGTGAACATGAAGGTGATTATTTAGCACTATCATTTGTATCTTGTAAGGAAGATGTACTTGCTGCAAGAGAAATTTTAAAAGAATATCATCGTGAAGATATGAAGATTATTTCTAAGATTGAAAGTGCAACTGGTATGGAAAACTTAGATTCAATTGTTGAAGTAAGTGATGGTATTATGGTTGCTCGTGGAGATCTTGGTGTTGAAATTCCAATGGAACAATTACCAATTGCTCAAAAGACAATTGTACAAAGATGTCGTGAATATGATAAAATTTGCGTAGTAGCAACTGAAATGCTTGAATCAATGAAGAAAAGTGCTAGACCAACAAGAGCAGAAGTAAGTGATGTTGCTAATGCTGTACTTGATGGTACTGATGCTGTTATGTTATCAGGTGAAACAACAGTTGGTAAATTCCCAGTTGAAGTTGTAAGATTTATGGCTAATATCTGTGAAAATACTGAAAAATATTATGATTATGAATATAAATTTGATGAGGCTTATGTTCAAGATATTACAACTGCTATTGCACATAACGTTGTTGAAAGTGCTAATATATTAGATGTTAAGGCTATTGTTGCCGCAACAGTAAGTGGAGCAACTGCAAGAATGATTAGTAATTTAAAACCACAAAGTATTGTTTTAGCAGCTTGTCCAGATGAAAAAGTTGCTAGATCACTTGCATTATGTTATGGTGTATATCCAACTATTTTACCAATTTATGATACAACTGATGAAGTAATTAATAATGCTGTTAAAGTTGCTAAAGAAGCACTTAATTTAAAGGATAAAGATTTAGTAATTGTTACTGGTGGTTTTCCAAGAACTGAAGAACATACTACTAATTTCTTAAAAATTCAAGAGATTTAAAAGAGCGATTGCTCTTTTTTCTTTTATAAAAGAAAATTAGATAAAACAAATTATTGATTATTAAAACAATTCATATTATATATTAGAATTTAATAGTATGAGGTGAAAGTATGAATTGTAATAATAAAATTTCACATATAATAGAAAGTCAAAAAATAATACAATAATTAAGAAAAGTAGGAATTTTTCCAAATATGGCTGGTTCAACAGGACCAAAAGGTGATAGTAGTGGTATAAGTGCATATGCTGAAAGATATGTATATACTCAAAAATCACAAGAATTAATGGCAAATACTGAAACTGTGGTTGTATTAGATGTTACTGGCCCATTAATGAATGCTTTTTATACGACAGAAAATGCGATTACACTTTTGAGGTTGGCACATATAAAATTGATTATTTTCTAACTGCTGAGTCAAAAACAGAAACAGTATTAACTATTGGCGTAAATCGTAATAATACACTTATTCCAGGAAGTGATATCAGTGGTGATGGAATTGCTGATTATTTTACACAATTAACGGGTACAATTATCGTTGAATTAGTTCATGATGATGTTTTAACACTTGTAATAAAGGCAGATCGTGCAACTAGTTTATCATTTAATAGTAGTACAAATGCTAAATTAAGTATTATAAAATTATCTTAAATAGGACACTCTTGTAGCTCAAGGGTGTTTTATTATATAAAAATATGATAGAATATAGATAATAAGTGATAAAGTTAGTGAAAGGATGTAATTTAATAATGAAAGATGTTATTTTAGATACGGATCTTTATAATGAAATTGATGATCAATTTGCTCTTGCATATATATTAAAATCTAAAGATAAAATAAAACTTAATGCTGTTACATTAGCACCATTTACAAAGGAAAATTTTGATCCAAATAGTTCAATAGACAAAAGTTATGAGGTTGCTAAAAATATATTTTGTTTATGTGGTGAGCAGGATGATTCCATTATATATAAAGGTGCCAGAAATTATTTTAAAGATGCTCAAGGAAAATTAAATGAGGCAGTAGATAAAATTATAGAAATAGTAAATAGAAATAAGTTAACATATATCTTAAGTATAGGTTGTATTACTAATATTGCTCTTGCAATAAAAAAATGTCCATCCATTATTAAAAAAATTAAAATAGTATGGTTAGGGACCAATTTTTTGTTTATGGAAAATAATGATTTTAATTTTAGACAGGATGTTGAAGCTGTAAAATTTGTTTTAAAGAAGAAGTGTGATATTACAATAATACCAACTTATCCCGTAAGTTATTCTTTAATGATATCTAAATATGAATTAGATGCTAGAATTTTAAATAAAAATAAATTATGTAATTATTTTTGTCAAATATTTTCAGATGATTTTGGTAAAAAAATAAATAGAAGACCTATTTGGGATATTAGTGTAGTTGCTTTTTTAATTAATCAAGAATGGTTTAAAGTAATGAGTGTTAGTACCCCAAAGATAACTAAAAATAATCACTTTAAATTAACAAAACATAGACATAAAATTAAATTTGTACAATGTTTAGATAGTACCAAAATATACGATGATTTATTTAATAAAATTGGAGGTATAAATGGAAATTAAATATTATGGAGATAAAATTTTACCAAATCAAAAAGCCATTTCACTATGTGGACCTACACCCCGAAATAATAAAACAAAAAGTTGGAGAATAGATGCAATTAAAATTTTAAAAAAACTTAATTATGATGGTATTGTTTATATACCAGAATCTAATGGAGAAAAACTATTTTTCAAAAATAAGGAAGAACAAATGATGTGGGAAAGAAATTGTTATATTAATTCTAACATAATTGTTTTTTGGGTTCCTAGAAAATTTCCTAATATGTTAGGATTAACCACTAATGTAGAATTTGGGTATTGGTTAAAAATAAAGAAATGTATATATGGTAGACCCAAAAATGCTTATAGAACGGATTATTTAGATTGGTTATATAATTTAGAATATCATAAAAAACCATATGACACATTAGAAGAATTAATAACGGAAACGGTTGCTTTATTAGAGGAGAATAACAGATGAAAAATATTATGATACTTGGAATATGTAGAACAGGCAAAAGTACATTTTCTAAAATGATTCAAAAAAAATTTAATTATTATCAAATTATAGAAGTTGATACGATTATATCTGCACTACAAAAAACAATACCATCAATACCTATAGGGTTCATACATGATAATTTGCCAGAAAATAAATTACCTCAATTTTTAAATTTATTAATACAAAAAAATATTAATAAAAGCGGTAATGATTATGGTTTCATTATAAATGCTGATTCTATTTTACCAGAAGATTTAGTAAATAATTTCAATTTAGAAAATATGATAGTTTATTATTTTGTAAGTCCTAATTTAACACCAAATGACGTTCTAAATAATTGCCGAAAATATGATAATAAAGAAGAATGGACAGCAAGAAGAAATGATAATAAGTTAATAGAACATTTTACATTTTATAAGAGTATTGAAAAAAAGATAATATTAGACTGTAAAAAATATGGAATAAAATGTATTGATATGTCACATAATCGAAATAAAATTTTAAATGATTTATTAGATGAAATTACGTTGCAAATAGATAAATAATACATAATATATAATATATAGTTTAATTATATATATAATTTATATTATCGTATAAAAATAAAATTGCTAAAATAAATTTTTATATA
>OKXB01001153.1_pt1 | contig 28006 bp, 27 predicted proteins | sample 1601731 | NCBI WGS metagenome assembly OKXB01 (sample SAMN04414077, study PRJEB24778) | human gut metagenome | material: faecal | host: Homo sapiens
GGCTTATGAACTTACAATAGAACATCCAATAACAAAAGAAGAAATGATATTTAAAATCATATTAGAAAAGATTAGAAAGGAACTGTATTTATGAAGGAATTAGATAATCAAGAACTAAAAAAAGTAAATGGTGGTGGCTTTGGTATAGGCCTATTAATTGGTGCAGGTTTTGTACTAATTGCAGGTATTATTGATGGTTACGTAAGACCACTTAGATGTAATTAGGAGGTAATATATATGGAATTAAATAGGAATCAATTATTAAATATTGTAGGAGGATTTAGTATTTCTGGAACGCTTATTAATGCTTTTGTAAGAGGAATTAATTCTATTTTAGATTTAGGTAGAAGTATTGGTACAGCAATTAGAAGAGTACAAAATAAAAATATATGTCCACTTTAATAAATAAAATAAAAGAAAATAAAATAATAAAAGTTATTCTATGTCTATTAATTATAATAATGTTTATGCCTTTATTAGAAATTTTAATCAAAGTAATCTTTAGTTATGGAACTTTAATTGGCACATTTTCAAGATATATTATAGAAGGGATGGTTTGTTTAGGATAAAACCTAAATGAAAATCCCTTTTTCGTGAAAATATAACAGTTTTTTGTTGAAATATGTTTTTTTTAGTGATATAATATCCCTAGTCGAAGAGGGGAGGGATTGATTTATGTCTACAGTAACAGTTAAAAATGGAAACGTAGAAGGTGCTTTAAAAATATTTAAACAAAAAAATGCAAAGAATGGCCTCCTAAAAGAAGCTCGTAAGAGACAAGAAGGTTATATGAAACCTGGAGTAAAAAGAAGAGAAGCTAAGAAAGAAGCAATAAGAAATAACCGTCGTAACAATAGAGATTATCGTTAATAGAAGGAGCTTACATGAAAAATAAAATAATTGAAGATATTAAAAGTGCTATGAAATCTCAAGATAAGGTAGCTTTGGCTGTTGTTAGAATGTTAAAATCTGATATTCAAATGGCAGAGTTAAATAAAAAAAGTGAACTTACTGATGATGAGATAGTATCAATTGTTAGTAAGCAAATTAAAATGCGAAAAGATTCTATTAAAGAATTTGAAAAAGGAAATAGAAATGATTTAATAGAACAATCAGAACAAGAAATTAAAATTCTTGAAAAATATTTACCAGAACAATTGACTGAAGAAGAAGTTACTGATATAATTAATAATGTATTTAGTAAAGTAAATCCTACTTCTTCTTCAGATATGGGAAAGATTATGGGTGCTTTAACCCCATTAGTTAAAGGTAAAACTGACATGGTAATTGTTAGTAAAATAGTTAAAGAAAAATTATCTAATTTATAATTATTTTAAAAATATAGAATAGAATATAATATATTAGATATTTTTCTATATGCAGGTGTGGTTCAATGGTAGAATGCGACCTTGCCAAGGTTGAGACGCGAGTTCGATTCTCGTCACTTGCTCCAGATTGATACTAAACTCGGACTTTTATAGTCCGAGTTTTCTAATGCAAAAATCTATGATAAAATAAATATATAAAGTTAAATTCAATTATTAATTTATAAACACATTTGTGATTTGTCACAGAAAATTACATATTAAAATAAATAGGATGATGATATATGAAAGAACAACAAATAAAAAGATTTATAGAACAGGTGAAATCAGAATTAACATATAAGAAAATTTTGAAAAGCGATATTATTTATCAATTAATAAACATTTTTAATACGGCTAGTGTTACCCTTGAAAAACAAAATTACTCTAGTGAAATAGAAAATCCTTTAGAAATGGCTCTTGAGTTTTATAAAGAATATAATATGGAATACTACAACACTATTATAGAGAATATTCAAAATAGAAGAATTATCATTAACAAAAATATTGGTAAATCTTTTACTGATACAAAAAATAATACAACAAATATTAGCTTATGTGGAAATGATGGCGATCTTTTTAATATAGTTCATGAATTAGCTCATTTTATTGATAGAAATAGCAAGCCTCCAATTATTCCTGATGAGTATTGGTTTTTATCTGAAACTTTTGCGTTTTATATCGAAAAAAGATTAGAAAATTGGCTATTAAATAAAGATTACAAAGATTTAATTTATACTAGAAGAAATAATAGAATTTTTTTTGAAAATAAAATGTTAGAAGCTATTGAAAATCAATTATATTATGAAAATTTATATAGACAAAAAAGAATAATTGTAGAAAGTGATATTGATATTAAAAAAATAAAGTCTATAATAAAGTATGATGTTCCTTATAATATTGTAAATTATTTATTACAATACCCATTGGCAAATATCCTTTCTAATTGCTTAATTGATAATTACATAATACAAGATGATAATCAGCTAGTTGAGAAATGTATTAATATGGATTTGTATAAAATTTTAGAAGATTATTCGGCTAGTACAAAAATTTATAATTACTTATAGAAAAGTTGTTATGCTTCTTTCTTTAGGACTCCGTTTAGAGAATTACTCACACTTTTGTGTGAGTTTTCTTTTTATATAACAATTTTTCTAATTTAGAAACGCGCTGGCAAATTAATTATGTTATTTGTCAATTCTACATATTATTCTTTATTAAAGAAGTAATAAATTTATTACAGCTATTACTTAATATGTTATTTTTCAAAGTAACAATACCATATGAAATTTTAGGCGTTTCAGGAATGGTCTTAATGATAAATAAACTTTCATTTTTTAATTCTTTTTCTATATATAATTTTGTTACATATCCTATTCCATAACCTATTTTTGTGAAGTCAATAAGTAAAGATGAGCTTCCAATATTTAATTTTGAATCAACTTTTAAATTATTTTCTTTAAATAATTTTTTTGCACTAGCATAAGAATTTGAAGGATCTTTTTGAAGCAATATCGGATATTTTATTAAACTAGACAATTTTATAGGCTGTTCTATATTATTATATAATTCTTTATTAGCCACAAATTCGTATGAAGAGGTACCTAATTTAATAAAGTTTAAGTCTTTATCCAAATTGTTTGGAAACTTACAAATAACTAAATCAAGTAAACCATTTTGTAATAACCTAATATTATCTTTAGTTGTATCAGTATTAATCTCAATTTTAACATTAGGATATTTTTTATAAAAATCATTTATATAGTCCATTAATAGTCTTACTAAAGTGGTACTTATACCAATTCTGATTGTTCCACAGTTATTATCTTTGTAATTTTTAATTTCGCTTTCCACATTATCAAGTATAGTCAATGCATTTTTAATTTGCAAAAATATTTCTTGCCCTATAGGTGTTAATACTACACCTTTTCTGGTCCTGTTAAATAAGATAACACCTAATGAATCTTCGAGATTTTTAATATGTTTTGTTATAGCTGGTTGGGATATATTTAATTTTTCACTAGCTTTCGTTATATTTTGATTAACTGCTACAATATAAAAAATTCTATATAAATCAATATTTATCATTTTCTCACCATTTACATTATATCATAACTAAAAGTTATTGCCTATATACAATATTTGTATTTTAAATTATTCAATTTTTGTTATATATTGATATTGGAGGTAATGTATATGGAAGAGGAAAGAAGAAAGTATTTATTAAATCAAGGAAATAAAAATGAACATTCACATTTAATTATTATTGTTGATCGAAGTGATTATATTCCTGAGGAAATAACAAGATATGTAAAAAGAAATGAGGATATTAAAGATATTTTATTTCAATATATATGTAATCCTAATTTGGAAATATGGAATATTTATAATTATGATATGGATTTAGAAATACAAATTAATGAAAGTAAACCGTATCATGTGGTAGCACCATACAATAAAATGAAAGAGGCATATGATTTTGCAAAACAAAAACATGAAGGACAAGTTAGACGAAATGGAAGTGCTTATATCTCTCATCCTATCAAAGTTGTAGAAATTATCAAAGATTATTTTTCAAATCATCCTAAAATTAACGAATTTATTACTGCAGCTTATTTGCATGATACTATTGAAGATACTGATACCACAATAGATGAAATCAATCAAAAATTTGGAGAATATGTAGCATATTTAGTTAATGGTGTTACAAACAATGAAAAAATGAAAAAGGTAATGGGAAAAACTAATTATTTATGTGACAAGATGTTGAATATGAATGAAGATATTTTAAATTTAAAATTGTGTGATAGATTAGCTAATGTTTTAGACCTAAGCGCTGTAAGCTCTGATTTTGTAGAAAAATATGAAATAGAGACTACAATAATTATAAATTACTTATTGACTAATAGAACTGTAACTGATATTCAAAGAGAAATTATAAAAAGAGTAAATGAACAGATTAATTGTTTAAGAAAGCAAAAAATTCTAAAATTATCAAAAAGTTAGTTTAAATCATTCCAATTAAATGTTTCATTAGATATTTAGTCGAACTTTATAGTTCAATTTTTTAGAACTTTAATTTATCATAATTAAAAAGTGACCAAATATATTTAAAATTTATTAGTAAAAATATTAGATATTGAATAATCCAATAGTTATTTATTATTTTATTATGAGAAAATAAAAAGACAATGCTTATAATATACATTGCCTTTTTATTCTTCTATTTCATATAGTTCTTTGTATTCTATACATTTATTCATAAGTTCATTATGCGTTCCATTATTAATTATTTGATGATTACTTAAAACAAGAATATTATCTGCATCGACTATTGTACTAAGTCTATGGGCAACTATAATAACTGTATGAGTTTTTGCTAAATCTTTTATAATATCTTTTATTTTTTCTTGGTTATTATTATCTAATGAACTTGTTGCTTCATCAAATAAAATTATTTTAGATTCTTTGATTAGTGCTCTAGCGATGGCTATACGTTGTTTTTGACCACCACTTAAAATAACACCATTTTCACCTACAATAGTATCATATCCTTCAGGCATTTCCATAATTAAATCATGTATCTGTGCTTTTTTACATACGTTTGTAATTTCTTCATCAGTTGCCTCAGGATTAGCTAATTTTATATTGTCTTTTATAGATAAATTAAAAATATATGGTGCTTGTGAAACAATTGATATACTGTTTTTAATTGTATCTTCAGATAAATCATTTATATTTAAATCATCAATTAAAATAGTTCCATTATCTATTTCATAACTTTTATTAATTAATTTTAGTATAGTTGACTTTCCTTCGCCACTTTTTCCAACAATAGCAGTCATTTTATTTGGTTCAATTTTAAAAGTCAAATTGTAAAATAAATTTTTTGAATTATATTTAAAATTAACGTCTTTAAATTCAATATATCCATCTAAATTTGAAATATCCTTTTTACCATATTTTTCTTTACTAAAAGAATTATATGTAATTATATCAAATACCCTCGAAGCTGCCACTTTCCCATCAGAAAGTTTTTCCCTTATCTCGGAAATATAATTTATTAAATTTAAAACTTTGTTTTTATAAAGAAATATTATTAAAAAAGAACTTACCTGAAGAGAATTATTAACTATAAAATAAACAGATATAAGAATAAATAAGAAATCAATTACATGTTGAAAAGAGGCAATATATCTATTCCATGTTCTCCTAGTATGTATACTTTTTATTTCAGCAGTAATTGATTCATCTGTTTTTTTATTAACATCAAATAATACTTTCTTTTTTAAATTAAGGTTTCTTATTTCTCTTATTCCTCTTATTACATCAGTATAAATACCAACAACTTTTTCATCTTTATTTTTATAATCGCTTTTAGCATTTTTATAATAATATAATTTTTTTGATGTTAAAATGTATACTAATATTATATTTAATATTAAAAATAATCCTAAGTAAACATTCAAATAAAGAACATATCCAATAAAACTGATGTTTAAAATTATTCCAGATAAATCATCAGTAATATAATCAAATAATTCAGATAATTCAGTTGTATCTTTATTTAGTCTTGATATAAAAAGTCCTGAATTAGTATTATCAAAATTTTTAACTTCAAAGTTGGTTAAGCTTTCTAGCATGTCTTTTTTTAAATCAAAATTGACTTTTCCATTTAATTTTAAAACTATCATTGACCAAATATTAGTAATAATTTCAATTATTATTCTAAGTATAAGTAAGAAAAAAGCAGTTTTAATTATAGTATCTTTATTAAAATTTTCAAAATATCCTAGCATTTTTCCCTCATATATAGGGGAGAGTAGAGATATTAGAGCATATACTATACTAAATATAATAACTAATATAGAAAGCATTTTATACTTTTTGTAATATTTAAATAAATGTTTTAAGCTTTGTACTTCTTTTTTCATGTAATTAATCTCCTAACCAAATTTTTCATATTAAAGTTATTGTATAGTTTAAGGATTATCATCAGAATTTATAAATTCTAATTTATGGTTATTTAATTTATAAAATTTGTTGCAAATTTTGTTAATCTCTTCATTATGAGTAACAATTATTAATGTTTTATCTTTAAAATATTTCAAAATAAAACTAACAACTATTTCCTCAGTATGTTTATCTAAATTAGATGTTGGTTCATCCAGAATATAAATTTTTTTATCCATTAAATAACTTCTTAAGATATTTATTCTTCTTTTTTGACCAGTAGAAAGTTTTAATCCCTTTTCACCAACCAATGTATATATACCATCTTCAAACATTAATAGTTCGTTCAAATCAAGTTCATTTAAATATTTAATAATTTCATTATCAGATATGTTCTTATCTAAACATAAATTATCTTTTATTGTCATATTAAACAATTCTATTTCCTGACTTACAACTCCTATATCTAATCTTACATTTTTTAGATTGGATTTATCTATAAATATATTTCCACTATAAGTACTTATATTTCCTAATATTAAATTAATAATAGATGTTTTTCCCTGCCCAGATTTACCAGTAATAGATACTTTATCATTATTATTAATTATCATTTTATCAACAATAATATCAAAGTTAGATTCTTTATATTTTATTTTAATATTTTCTAAAGTTATTTTGTCAAAATAATTTATAATTTTTCTTTCATCTAATTTTTTAAATAAATGAGTACATTTTTTTCTTAATGCCTTTAGCTCAAAAAAACTTACGATAGTTCCAGATAGTTCATCAAAAATAAATCCCATTTCTAAATAAATTGAAATATAAAAGGTTATTATTCCTAATGTATCTATTCCATTAGATAAATCATAAACAGCTTTAATAATTGCAAGAGCAAACGGAATAATTATTAAAATATTTCTAATTAATTCTTCTAGAGAGTAGCATCTAACGTATTTATTTTGTTTTTTATAACATTCTTTTCCTTTATATTTAATTATTTTTTCAAAATATTTATTATTATTTAATGCTTTGACTGTTCTTATATTACTTATAAAATCTTGATATGCTGATGAATACTCATATTCTTTATCATATAATTCTTCAACATCTTTATTAGATTTTTTTAATATGTAAATACTTACTAATACGCATATAACGCTTAATATAAAAGAAATAAAAAATAAAATTTTTGATTGGTTATATGTTGTATAGAAGAAAAAACCAAATGATAATACTATTCCTATATATTCTGCACTTAATATTTTTTTTACTAGTTCCGATATTTTTTGTATTATGTTTTCTAAATAACCAGTTTGATATTTTGATAAGGATTCAACAGGAACTTTAGTAAGTTGTTTGTAGTATTCTAAATATTGAGTGTTAGCATATTCATATAAATAATTATCCATGACTTTTCTTTCTAACCATAGAACAAAACATCTAATAAGCTTTGATGATATAAATATTGTTGCTACGATTATCGCTTTATTTAATGTAAATGGCATTGTTAAAAATAATGCAAAAGTGTATGGTATAACGTAGTATATAAAATCTAAAAAGGCATCTATAAATAGACATAGAAACACCTTCTTTTTATTTAATAAACCAAATATAAAGTTAATATTTTTACTTTTCATTCTATCACCTAAATCCCATTATATTATAACATATAATGCCTTTTAATATAAATAAAATTACTTGCTTTTTGCTAGTTAATTTCTTTTTATTCTTCGATAGACCATGTGATTATAGCTTGATACTTAAAGCATCAGTAATTTGTAATAAAATATCTTCTTGTTTTTTCCAAGTAATATTAGTGACTTTAATACTACCACCATTATTTTCACCATTGTATACGAAAGTAGGCGTATTTGACAAAACAGTTATATTTTTATCTTTATCAATCGTTACCAAGGAATCTTTAAGTACAATCTCAGAATTAGATATTAAATCGTGATAGATTGAAGCATATAATTTTTAATTAGAACTATTTACTCTAGAGCCTTGTACAACGATAGTTAAAACTGTTGTTTTAGGATAAAGTAAAGGACTATTTTTTATTTGGAAAGATAAAGTTTTCTCAGCTTGGTAATGTATATAGTTCTTCAAATGTATAGTTATGACTATTGATTGTTACTTTGAATGCTGAAACAGTACCACTAATATTTGATAAAGCATTTTCTTTATACATATTATATTAATATAATATGGGATAAAGTAGTAGTTGCTAATAAAAGAGGATATTTTAGATATTATCACAGTCATAATTATATATTCTTCATAAATTATAATGACTAATATTTGAGGTGATAATATGAATTATGAAGATAAAATCTCACAAGCGATAGAAAATAGTAAAATTCAAAATAGATTACGACATGCAGGTGTGTATCCCATGATAGGACCAACAGGTCCAATGGGGCCTAGTGGTAAAGGATTAGAAATAAATGGTTCATATAATTCTTTAGAAGAGTTGAAAAAGCATCATCCAACTGGTGATAATGGTGAGAGTTATATTGTAGACGGTGATTTGTATATATGGGATCCTAATATTAATGATTGGACTGATATTGGAAATTTTAAAGGTCCACAAGGGGATACCGAAGTCTTTAAAATAGGTAATACGACAACTGTTGAAGCAGGTAACTTGGCAAAGGTTATTGATACAAAAGTAGGTTTGGAACATACTTTAGATTTTATTATCCCAAGAGGATATGCAGGTGAAAAGGGTGAGCCAGGAGAAAAAGGCGAGCAAGGATTACAGGGAGAGATAGGTCCAATAGGGCCAACAGGACCAACAGGCCCTAGTGCCTCTTTATCAGCTACTAGTTATGAAGCTATAGTATTTGTAAGTTTTGCTCAAGCACATTACTCTAGAGTGATGAGTTTTCAAGATACAATTAAAATACCTGATGAAGACGAGGTATTTAAATTATTACAAAATGATAATATTTCAGTAATGAAACCAGGTATTTATGAAATTACATTATGTGGTCAAATATCAGGAGTAGATCAAAATCATGGTGCTATTTTTTACTTGATAGATACAACAGGAACTGTTATACAAGATTTATCATTTGATCTTAAAGCTGGATTAACAACGAGAATGGATTGCTCTGAGTCTATTTTAATAAAATTTGAAGAACCTACAGAACTATATGTACAATGTGGTATCACAGGTGATGCCTCGACGGCTAAAATCGATTTTGCAAATGTAAATCTAATTATGAAAAAGTATAATGTATAAATTTGTAAGAGATTATTTTTTTAATCTTTTTTTCTTATAAAAGATTAAAAAATAAAAATAGAACTTGAAATTCTATAAAATAAATGTTATTATAACGCATAAATGAATGGGGGAATGTTAGATGATTACATCTAAAGAGTTACAATATGTTGATTCTTGGGCAAGTAGAATACCAATGCCAGGATATGAATATAGTATTAAAGTACTTAATGAATTGAAGGCGTGTTTTAATCAATTTAATAAAAAGTATAAGGATAAAGAATATAATATTATTTTTAGCAATGGAGAAGAAATAAAATTTCAAATTCTTGAAAAGAATTTATGTCATATGTTAGGTATTGATTTTAATAACTTAAGAGGAGAATATTTTAGCAATTATCGTTTAAGTGTACTTGGCACTGGTGCACAAAATTTATCTAGTTATGATCTTTTACAATTAATACTTGAACATGCTGAACAAGTTGCTAGATATGATAATGATTTATCTCATAGAGAGAAAGCCATAAACTATTATAAGTCGGGTATAAAAAGTGAAATTTTTAATAAATTAAGCGATTTTGAACAGTTTAATTTTGGGGCAATTAATTATAACCCAGGTGATGGTAAATATGACTATAGTAGTCAAAAAAACTTTTTTGTACCTAGTAATGAAGCAGTATGTCCATATTTTATGATGGGGATAAAAAAAGCTGAAAAAAGGATGAAGAAGAAGACAATGGTTATATTGTTAGTACTTTATTTGCTCCAATTACTCCAAAGCAATTCTTTGAAAATCAGGAAGTAATTATTCCAACACAAATACTTGTTTCTGATAATGATGATTTAAAAAAGATGCAAGCATCACCTTCAGATAAAATTAGATTACTTACTATGTATAAAAGTATTATAAACGAGTATAAAATACCAAATAAAATAAATATTTATGGTGATTATGAAGCAATGCTTAATGAATTATCTAATAGTCACTATGTAAAAAATATATAAATGGACTTTTATAGCCCATTTTTATTTTCTAAAATTACTTGCTAAAGAGATAAAATTATCTTATAATGGTATAAGAATAAGAGAAAATAGGGTGATAGTGTGAAATTAGAAAATGATGAATTAAGAAAGTTAAATGCTTACTTTAGAGCATGTAATTATTTATCAGTAGGACAATTATATCTTTTAGATAATCCTCTTTTAAGAAGACCGTTAGAACTTAAAGATATAAAGAAGAAATTAGTAGGACACTGGGGGACAGTCCCTGGCCAAAACTTTATTTATACACATTTAAATAGAGTTATTAAAAAATATGATTTAGATATGATTTATATATCAGGACCAGGGCATGGTGGTAATGCTATTGTGTCAAATGTATATTTAGAAGGATCATATACAGATATATATCCTAATATTACACAAGATGAAAATGGGTTAAAGAAATTATTTAAACAATTTAGTTTCCCAGGTGGAATATCATCTCACGTTGCGCCTGAAACACCAGGTTCTATTAACGAAGGTGGAGAGTTAGGATATAGTTTAGCACATGCTTTTGGTGCTGTATTTGATAATCCTGATTTGATTGCTGCTTGTGTAGTGGGTGATGGAGAGGCTGAAACAGGTCCACTTGCTACATCATGGCATTCTAATAAATTTTTAAATCCTAAAACCGATGGTGCTGTTTTACCAATTCTTCATTTAAACGGATATAAAATATCTAATCCAACTATTTTAGCACGTATAAGTGAAAAAGAACTTGTATCACTTATGTATGGATATGGATATGAGGCTGTTATTGTATCCGGTGATGATGATATGGTTCTTCATGAAAAAATGGCTGAGGCTATGGATTACTGTATTGAAAAAATAAAAAAAATACAGGAAAAGGCAAGACTTGAAAATTTAGAGGCTAGAACAATATGGCCAATGATTATTTTAAGAACACCTAAAGGTTGGACAGGACCTAAGATGGTTGATGATAAACAAATTGAAGGAACATTTAGAGCTCATCAAATTCCAATTGTTATAGATGGTGATGAACATATAAATAACCTTGGTATTTTAGAGTCATGGCTTAAGAGTTATCATCCAGAGGAATTATTTGATGAAAATGGTACCCTTATAAAGGAACTTCGTGATATGTGTCCAACTGGCGAAAAGCGAATGGGATCTAATTTGCACGCCAATGGTGGGACTTTACTTAAATCTTTGATTTTACCTGATTTTAAAAAATATGCAGTAGATGTAACTATTCCAGGTGAAATAGAAGCGCAGGATATGAAAGTTCTTGGTAGTTACATAAGAGATGTTGTAAAATTAAATGAACAATCTCGTAACTTCCGTATTTTTGGACCAGATGAAGCATTATCTAATAGATTGTCACCTGTTTTTGAAGTTACCAATAGACAGTTTATGGCAGCTAAATTTCAAAATGATGAATTCTTAGCTAATGACGGTAGAGTTATGGATAGTTTTTTATCTGAGCATGTTTGTGAAGGATGGCTAGAAGGCTATTTGTTAACAGGAAGGCATGGTTTTATTCATAGTTATGAAGCATTTGCAAGGTTACTTGATTCTATGGTAAGTCAGCATGCTAAATGGTTAAAAGTTACTAAAGAATTATCATGGAGAAGACCTATTGCTTCACTCAACTTTATTTTGACATCTCATATATGGCAACAAGATCATAACGGTTATACGCATCAGGATCCTGGTTTCCTAAATCATTTAGTAACAAAAAAGGCTGATATTGTTCGTATGTATTTGCCACCAGATGCTAACTGTTTATTATCTTGTATGAATCATTGTTTAAATACTAAAAATTATATTAATGTAATTGTTGCTAGTAAACACCCAAGACAACAATGGCTTTCAATGGAAGATGCTGTTATTCATTGCACTAAAGGTATTGGTATTTGGAAATGGGCAAGTAATGATGATGGTCTTGAACCTGATTTAGTTATGGCATCATGTGGAGATACACCTACAATTGAAATACTTGCCGCAACAAATATTTTGAGAAATAATTTTCCTAATTTAAAAATTAGAGTTGTTAATGTTGTTGATTTAATGAAATTAGAGTCAAATTCGCATCATCCACATGGATTAACAGATGAAGAATATGATGGCCTTTTCACTAAAGATAAACCAATTATTTTTGCTTTCCATGGCTATCCATCTTTAATTCATCAAATTGCGTATAATAGACATAATAAAAATTTACACGTTCATGGATATCAAGAGGAAGGGACTATAACAACACCATTTGATATGCGTGTTCAAAATAAGTTAGATAGATATCATTTAGTATTATCAGCTCTTAAATATTTACCTGAACTTGGAAATACATCATCTAGTTTAATGGAATGGTGTAAGGGTAAATTAATTGAACATAAAGAGTATATAAAAGAAAATGGTGTTGATATGGATGAAATAGTAAATTGGACTTTTGAAAACAGTAAGAAAAACGATTAATTTCGTTTTTTTGTTTAAATTTTTGTGATAATCGCATATTAATTAATAGGTGATTAAATGAAAATAGATTTTAAAAAGCTTATCTTAATCATTATATTTACATTTATTATTGGTAGTTTTTTTGCACCTTTTGTTGATATGAATATATATAAAGAAATTATAAAACCTAAATTTAGCCCACCAAGTATTGCATTTCCTATAGTATGGACAATACTATATATATTAATGTCTATATCTTTTTATTTAGTACTTAAGTCATCAAATACTGATCAAAAATCATCACTTAAAATATATCTTTTTCAATTAATAATAAATTCTACATGGACTCTTATTTTCTTTGGATTTAGAAACTATTTACTTGGCATTATATGGATAATTTTACTTATTGTCCTAGTAATTACGATGCTCGTTAATTTTTATCAAAAAAATAAGTTATCAGGATTACTTCAAATACCATATTTAATATGGCTATTAATTGCTCTTTATCTAAATATTGGTATATATATTTTAAATTAGTTACTATTTAGTTAAAAGTGAAAATTTTAACAAACTCCTTGATATAATACCATTAACAAATGGATAACGGAGGATAGTATGATAATAGGTAGTAAAATTAAAGAAAAAAGAATAGCACTTGGTCTTTCTCAAGATGAATTAGGTAAGAGGCTTGGTGTATCAAAAGTTTCAATATGTGGATATGAAAAAGGTACAAGAACACCAACAATTCAAAATTTTGTTGATTTAATGGCCATTCTTGGTTTAACACCAGATGAACTTTTAGGAAGAGAAGTTACCGTAAATATTGATGGTGTAAGTGATAAGGATAATGAGTATGTTGCTCATTTATCTAAAACTGATCTTCAAATTATAAAAGAACTTAAAAAACATGGAAGACTATATAATAAAGTAGTTGCTGATCCTGTAAGATCAATTGAATTATTTGATAGATTATCAAAATAAGGAATAATTATTAAAAGTTATTCTTTTTTTCTTTCAATTTTGTCACAATTGTTTTCTAAATTTTATATTTAATATATAATATTTATAGGTGAAAATTATGGATAAAATACTAATTATTGAAGATGATGAAACAATATGTTTAGGTCTTAAATATTATTTGGAACAAGAAGGATTTAAAGTAATTACTACTTATCAAAAGAATGAGATATTAGAAATTATTAAAGATACAAGTATTGTTCTTTTAGATATTAATTTACCTAATATAAATGGTTTTGATTTATTTAAAGAAATAAAGAAGGTAAAAGATGTTCCTATTATCTTTTTAACAGCAAACGATTTAGAGGTATCTATTGTCAGAGGATTAGATATGGGAGCAGATGACTATATTACTAAACCATTTAAAACAAGGGAATTACTATCGAGAATTAAAAATGTTTTAAGAAGGAATAAAAGTAATAGTAATATTATAAATATAGGAAATATTGTTATTGATTTAAATCAAGCTAAAGTATTTAAAAATGGTATTGATACACTTCTTACATCACTTGAATATAAAATTTTATTAATACTTGCTCTTAATCCAGATACTATTTTTTCTCGTGAAAAATTACTTGCTGATATATGGGATGTAAATGAAGAATATGTGTATGATAATACACTTACTGTTTATATTAAAAGAATTCGTGATAAGATAGAAGACAATCCTAATAATCCTAAAATTATTTTAACTATAAGAGGTGTAGGATATAAGGTGGGTAGCTATGAAACAAAATAAGAAATATATAATACTAAGTATCATGGCCTTTGTAATTATTATGACTACTAATATCATTATCTCTTTAAATATTTATGATAATTATAATAAAAAAGAAACTAATGATAAATACCTAGTTATAGGTAATATAATAAATAGTAATAATGATAAAGATAAATTAATATTGGGATATCTTCATAATCAAAATATTGATATTGGTAAGGACTATTTAAATGATAATATAACACTAAATATAAATAATCAAATATATAATCATAATTTAAAAAGAAATTTAATTATTTATTCTGTATCTAGTACCTTTATTTGTTATATACTTTTCATGTTATTAATTATTTTATATAAAAAGTCACAAGATAGAAAAATAAATGAAATAAGTAATTATATGAATAGTGTTTTAAATGGAAACTATAGTCTTGATATTAGAAGTTATGAAGAAGGAAGATTAAGTATTTTAAAAAATGATATTTATAAAATAACAGTAAAATTAAAAGAGCAAACGGATATGGCTATAAATGAAAAAAATAATTTGGAAATGATTTTATCTGATATCTCCCATCAAATTAAAACACCTCTTACAAGTATGTATGTAATTAATGATTTACTTAAAAGTGATAAGTTAAGTAAAAAAGAAAAAATAGAGTTTTTAAATAAAAATGAATCTCAATTAGAAAGAATTGAATGGCTTGTTACTTCACTTTTAAAGTTATCTAGATTGGATAATGGTTTTGTTAAATTAAAGAAAGAAAAAGTTGAGGTAGCAAAATTAATTGATAACTGTTTAAATCCTCTTTTAATACCAATAGAATTAAAAAATCAAAATGTTGTTAAGCAAATAGATAATTTTGAAATAGATATTGATTTTAATTGGTTTAGTGAGGCTATAATAAATATACTTAAAAATGCTCATGAACATACAAATGCTTTTGGGACAATAAAAGTAGAAGCTAGTGATAATTCAATGTATTCTAGTATTATTATTTCAGATAATGGAACGGGTATTTCTAAACAAGATTTACCTCATATATTTGAAAGGTTTTATAAAGGTGATAATCAAAAAGAAAGCATAGGAATTGGTCTTAATATGGCAAAGAAGATAATTGATTTATCAGGTGGGGAAATTAATGTTTTAAGTACACCAAGTGTAGGAACTACTTTTATAATTAAAATATATAAAAACATAATATGACGAAATTGTAATTTAATGTGACAAAATAGTCATCAAAAATTAAAGGTTAAAGATGTATAATGTAAGAGTGAAAGGAAAAGATTTATGGAGATTTTAAAAGTAGAGAATTTAGTAAAACAATATGGTAAAGGAGATACAATGGTTAAGGCTGTTGATAATATTTCTTTTACGGTTGAAAAGGGGGAATTTGTTGCCATAGTTGGAAGTAGTGGTAGTGGTAAAAGTACTTTACTTCATATTATTGGTGGTGTTGATAGACCTACAAGTGGAAAGGTTTATGTAGATGGAGAAGATGTCTTTAAATTAAATGAAAATAATCTTGCTATTTTTAGAAGAAGACAAGTTGGTTTAATATATCAATTTTATAATTTAATACCTATTTTAAATGTAAAAGAAAATATTACATTACCTATTTTACTTGATGGTAAAAAGGTTGATGATGTATATTTAAATGAACTTGTTGATACACTTGGATTATCTAAAAGAGTAAATCATTTACCTAATGAATTATCAGGAGGAGAACAACAGAGAGTAAGTATTGGTAGAGCACTTATGAATAGACCGTCTATATTACTTGCAGATGAGCCAACAGGAAATCTTGATAGTAAAAATTCTAAGGAGATAGTTGATTTACTTAGACTTTCCAATAAAAAATATAAACAAACAATAATTATGATTACTCATGATCAAGGACTTGCTTTAAATGCTGACCGTATTATAACAATAAAAGATGGAAAAATAGTGAGTGATGAAAAAAGATGAAAATATTAAATAAGCTTACTATAAAGCATTTAACATTAAATAAAAAAAGAACAATTACAACTATCATAGGAATATGTTTATCAACGGCTCTTATGGTAGGTATAGGTCTTTTATGTTCGACGGTTCGTGATAGCATGATAAAATCAAGTATTAAAAATGATGGTAGGTATACTGTTATGTATAATGTGCCATCATCTAAATTAAAAATAATAGAAAGTGATAATGATGTAAAAGATTATTATTATTACTATCATATTGGTTATCATAAATTAGATAAAGTTGCTAATGAATTTAAACCATATATTGATATAGTGGGAGTAGATAAAAATTTCTTAAATGAACTTACTTTATTGGAAGGTAGATTACCTCGTAATAATAATGAAGTTGTTGTATCTGAGACACTAATAGGTAATAGTGAACATAAAATAAAGGTAGGAGATAAATTAACTTTAAATATAGGAGATTATCCTACATATTATACAGAAGAAGAGGTAAATATCGAGACTACTAAAAAAGAATATACTGTTGTAGGTATTAATGAAAGGTATGTAACAGAAGCCCAATATGCATATTATAGTGGTTATCAAGTTTATACATTAGATACACCTAGTTTAGATACGAGTGTTGTTGCTTTTGTAAATTTTAAAAGTTTTAAAAATGCATATAAAAAAGGTGATAAACTTACCAAAGAACTTGGCTTAGATGTTTCTGGTAGTGGAGTTTTAGATTCTATAGATGGAGATGTAACTTATAACGATTATCTTATTTCTATGTATGGAGAAAGTAGATATGAAAATATTATTGGTAGTATTTCTGGAGTGCTTGCTATTATATTATCTTTAATTTCAATTGGATGTATTATGGTTATTTATAATTCTTTTGCTATTTCGGTAATGGAGAGAAAAAAACAATTTGGTCTTTTTGCAAGCATTGGAACAACTAGAAAACAATTAAGACATACTGTTTTCTTTGAAGCATTAATAGTAGGTACAATTGGTATTATTTTAGGTATCATTAGTGCTTATATTGGGATTGGAACGGTTATATTAATTGTTAATAATCTATTAAAGAATGCTATTAACATACCACTTGAATTATGTACATATCCTCTTTTCATTATTATTCCTGTAATATTTATGATTATAACGATTATTTTATCAGCATTCATACCAGCAAGAAGAGCAAGCCGTGTATCACCAATTAGGGCCATAAAGCAAAATGATGATATAAAAATAAAAGGTAAAAAAGTTAAAACCAATAAATTAGTTAGAAAAATATTTGGTATGGAAGGTGAACTTGCTTTAAAAAATATTAAGAGAAATAAGAAAAAGTATCGTATAACAATTGTATCTTTATTTATAAGTATAGTTTTATTTATATCTTTTTCTTCAGTATTAAAATATGTTTTTGAAGGAGTTACTAGTTATACAGATTATCCAGATTATAAATATATTATTGATTATACTAGTAATAGTTATGAAGATGGAATTAAGAAACTAAATGCTTATCGTAATTATGATGGTGTTAAAGAAAGTATTATTTCTTTAAGAAGTCTTTATTATCCTGTTAAAATAAACAAAAATGCTCTTGATAAGAATTATATAAAAAATACTGAATATGAAAAAGATAATGATAAGTTAGTTGCTACATTTATTTCTATATCTAATGTTGATTATAATAATTTACTAAAAAAATATAATAAAAAAGATGGAACAGTATTTGTTGTTAATAATTATTCTTTAGTTAAATATACAAATAATTCAAGAAAAAAATATCAAGGTAAAATATTTAATACCAATAACTTAGATTTAAAACTTTGTGATTATACGATAGAAAATTGTGATTATAATCTTGATAATATAGTGGTTTTAAATGAAATACCATTTGGTATTGATTGTTTTACACAAAGTGGTAGTTTTGCTGTTGTAGTATCACAAGAACTATTTAAAAAAATAGAAAGTAATTTTACGGATATTACTTATTATGATGAAGAAGATACTTATAGTACTATAACCATGCTTATGAATGCTAAATCAAAAGATTTAGAGGATGCATTAAAGAAAGAATCAAAAAGTGGAACTAGTTTAAATTATATTAATGTTGATGAGCAGTTAAAACTAATGAGGAATCTTATTTTAGTTATTAAAATATTACTATATGGTTTTATTAGTTTAGTTACTTTAATTGGGGTAACAAGTGTCTTTAATACAATAAATACAAGTATTAATTTAAGGAGAAAAGAATTTGCAATGCTTCGTAGTGTTGGTTTATCACCAAGAGGATTTAATAAAATATTATCATTTGAGAGTATTTTCTTTGGACTTAAATCATTACTTTATTCTATACCAGTGTCTATTGCTGTTAGTTATTTAATATATAAAAATATATTAGGTATAGTAAATATGGAATTTAAACTTCCAATAAAACCAATTATAATTTCTGTTTTAGCAGTCTTTATTATTGTTTTTATAACAATGAGATATTCTGCAAGAAAAATAAAGAAAGAAAATATATTAGAGGCTATTAGAGAAGAAAACATTTAGTAATAAGTGTTTTTTTCTTGACTAAATGATATTGTTTGATATGATATATGTAGGGTGGTTTTATGACAATTAGGTTTGGTGATATAATTGAACAATTAAGAATGAGAGTTATTAAGGATATAGAATATATTTTGGATAATAGTCAGACATCTGTGCAAAGTGATAAAGCAATTCTATATTATTTTTATATGTTGCGTCAAAATAACAATAAATTGTATAAAAATATTATTGGTTTAATAGCAGGTGAACATTACAAAATCATAAAAGAATATAGTATTTTAGATAAATCAAAAGATGAAGACGAATTATTTATTAATTTATATGAGAGTTTATTAAATCAAGATGAATTAATAGCAATAATTGAAGAAGAACCAGCTATAATTATTAGTATTTTAAGTTATATGAATGAATTTGAATGTTATGACTATTTTGAAAAAAGACAATGTTATTTAAATAATAAGAATAATTTAGATACTTTATTTAAATTATCACCATGTAGTGTGTTAGATTATTTATACTACTGTCAAAAATATGATATGAATACTTTAAAAATTATTTATGATGAACAAGTTGAAACATATGATTATAATGATACAACAATTCCCGCTAAAGATGCAGCCATATATACAATTATTTCAACTTTAGAAATTTTATTTGAAACGGATATAGATAATTATAAAGACCTAATGTCTGAATTACTTGCTAATTACTATATGATTGGTAAAAAGCAAATGCAAAGTAATAAAAAAATTGTTAAAAAAGAATATTTAGCTAAAAATCTTCGATTGATTGAAAATGGTGATATAATTGATGTTCTTAATAGATTGAAACAAAAAGATTGTAAATTCTTAATTGAAGTATTAAGAAGGAATATTAATAATTATGATGAAAATATAAGTATTAATCTTGATAATGAAAGAGAACAAAAAACATTAAAGAAAATTAATGATATAAAAAATTTTAATATAATAGAATAAGAGGAAAGAATACATGAAAGAAAAATTAACATTAGTTATAAAAGGTTTTTTAATAGGAGTTGCAAATATAATACCGGGAGTAAGTGGTGGAACACTTGCTATTACACTTGGTATATATGAAAAATTAATTGGAGCAATTAGTCATTTCTTTAAAAATTTAAAAGAAAATATTAAATTTATTATACCAATAGGAATAGGTGCAGTTTTATCAATTCTTTTACTTAGTAGAGTAATTAGTTTCTGTCTTGATAAATATACACTTGCTACAATATTATTCTTTATCGGTTTAATACTTGGTGGTATACCATTATTAAATAAAAGAATAAAAGGTCATTACAAAAATGTTTTTAATATAATTATTTTTTTATTGTCGTTTGGCTTTGTAATTGCTTTATCTGTTTTAAAGGGTGAAAATGTTGTAAGTTTTGAAAATATGAATATTATTAATTATATTATGTTATTTTTAGTAGGTGTAGTAGCAGCAGCTACAATGATAATTCCTGGTGTAAGTGGTTCATTTGTTTTAATGCTTTTAGGTTATTATAAACCAATAGTTGATACGATAGGTGCTTTAACTAAGTTTAATAATATATGGCAAAACATTATGATTCTAGTACCTTTTGGAATAGGCGTATTAGTTGGTATAGTTGCTATTTCAAAATTACTTGAATTCCTATTTAAAAAGTATGAAGTAAAAACTTATTTTGGAGTTATGGGCTTTATTATGGCGTCAATTATAACAATATTTACAGGTGCAGAAGGCTTAGTTTTTTCAATACCACAATTATTAATAGGATTAATTCTTTTAGGTATTGGTTTTACTGCGGCATATAAATTAGGAGAATAGAATAAAATAAAAGACATCGTTTGATGTCTTTTATTCTACAGTAACTGATTTGGCTAAATTTTTAGGTTGATCTATATCACAACCTCTTAATTTTGCTACTTCGTATGCAAGTATTTGTAAAGGAATAACTGCTAAAATAGGTTCAAATAATTTATGAGTTGTAGGAATTATAATTTTATTATCAATGCAATCATAATTATTATTATTTTCTTCATTTGTAACTAAGATAGTATTTGCACCTCTTGATTTTACTTCTTTAATATTACTTACTGTTTTTTCAGCAATCTTTTCATCAGTAATAACAGAAATAACTGGTGTTCCTTCCTCAATTAAGGAAATAGTTCCATGTTTAAGTTCTCCTGCTGCATATGCTTCACTATGAATATATGATATTTCTTTTAATTTTAAAGCACCTTCCATACATAGAGCATAGTCAACATTTCTACCTATAAAATACATATCCTCTTTTTGATATAATTTGTTAGCAATATTTTTTATTTCTTTTATCTTTTCATCTGTTAATAAGCTTTCAATTTTAGTAGGTAGTGTCTTAATACTTTCTATTATGTTATTCGTTTCTATATCATTAATTAATTTATTTCTGATAGCAATATTTAGTGCAATCAAAGATAAAATAGCAATTTGAGCAGAGTAGGCTTTAGTAGTAGCAACAGCTTTTTCAATACCTGCTTTTGTATAGAAAACATAATCGGTATTTCGTGCAATAGTACTATCAACACGGTTAATTATACCCAAGGTAGTTGCTTTCATTTCTTTAGCAATTTTAACAGCCGCAAGAGTATCCGCTGTTTCACCAGATTGTGATATAGCAATTACTAAAGAGTTTTCATCAATAAACAATTTTTTATATCTAAATTCACTAGCGATTTCAACTTCAACTGGTATGTTAGCAAGTTCTTCAATTTCATTTTTACCAATGAGTCCTGCGTGCATAGCACTACCACATGCAACAATAATAATTTTATTATATTTAGAAAAATCAGCCATTTTATCTAATAAAGAATGAATACCATCTTCTAAAAAAGGACTAATAGTATTTTTAATAACCTCTGGTTGTTCATGAATTTCTTTTAACATAAAATGTTCATATCCATGTTTATCAGAGTCGCCTAATTCCTTTTCAAACGTTTTTATTTTCTTATCTATACGTTTACCATTTATATCATAATAATTAATACTATTAGTTTTTATTATGGCCATATCACCATCATTTAATGTAGTATATTTATTGGCATATTTAAGTATAGCAGGTACATCTGATGCAATAAAGTTTTCATTATTACCAATTCCAACTATTAGTGGACTTGCTTTTTTAATAGCATATAAAGTATTAAAATCATCATCATTTATAATACCTAATGCATATGCACCACGTACTTTTTTCTCAAATAATTTCATTGTCTCTAACATATTATTAGTTTTTGAATATAGATTATTAAGTAAGGCAGCTGCTACTTCTGTATCTGTTTCGGATTTAAAAGTAACTCCTTCTTTAATTAATTCTTCTTTTATACTAGCATAGTTTTCAATAATTCCATTATGAACAATAGTTATTTTACCACTCTTATGAGGGTGACTATTAATTTCACTTGGTATACCATGAGTTGCCCATCTTGTATGTCCAATTCCTAAGTTAGAAGAATGTTTTTCTAATACTTTTTCTAACTCAATTATTTTTCCCTTTTTCTTTGTAATAATTAATTCATCATTAAATACATAGGCTAATCCTGCTGAATCATAACCTCTGTATTCTAGTTCTTTTAAGCCATTTATTAAGACTTTTTGACATTTATCCTTGCCGATATAACCGACAATTCCACACATAATATATCCTCCTTATAAATAGGTGTGTGATATATTTCTTTGTTATAATTTTGATTTTACTTTTTATAAATATATCTTACGACTACACTAAAACCGTAGTAGCATCCGCCGAATTTTCGATAACTACTATCCTCGTCGGCCATTATTGACCCTGGCGCTAGGTATACTTGATCCTTTCTAAGTGATATACCTTTCTAAAAGTATTATATTATTTTTAAGATGATTTGACAATATTTTATTGTTTCTATGATTATGAAATGTGTTACAGTTCAGACTAGATAACTAGAAAAAGCAGGTAGAATATAAAATTCCTATCTGTTTTATATTAATATAGGTTCACTAGTAAATATTGATTTTAGTGCTTGATATAAATTAATATTATTCTTTGTATATGTTGATATGCAACTTTTAATAACTGCATATATATTTGCTCCCTCAATACTTCTAAATTTGCCTGTTTTTTGTTTTACTTTAACTCCTCTTAAATCTGATTCGGCTCTATTATTTGAAAATGGCACAAAGAACTTTTTTAGAAACAAAAGATGGTTTTCACAATATTTAATTAATCTATTAATTAAATTAATTTCCTCTGTTTTATATGAGTTAATAGATAAGTCTTTTTTTCTTTCTTCTTTTGCCTCAAATAGTATCTCTAAATAATTAAATTTTAAAGTTTCATACTTTTCATTTTCTAAACGTTCTTTACCATTTTTAATATATTCTTCTTTTACTTGTTTCATACTTAATAATAAATCATGTAATTTTTTTGCCCATGTATGATTAGTAAATTCAGATACAGCATTTAAATATCTTAGAACATGAACATTACATTCTGCATTATCGGCTCCATAATTATAGTACATCTTATAATGGTCATGTACAATTATTCCTTTATATTGTTTTAAGAATCCAAATTCATCTATATCATCTTGACTCCTGTGTTTAGTTACATATTGAAGAGTATGTTTTCCATCCGAAATGTTGTGTAAATAATATTGTTCACCGTTAATCTTAATTGGACTTTCATCTACATTTAATACTAGTGCATTCATTAATTCTTTTTGTATATATTGATATTTTGTATTTAATAGTAAATTATATATTTCTTTATTCCACGAATAAAAAGAACCTTTTGAAGTTAAAAGATTATTGTTAGTTGTATCATAAATAAATTTTTGAATACCATCTAATGACATATATTTTTGACCTAATATGCAATTATATATTTTAATATTATTTCCATAAATTACAGGATATTTAACAACACTTTGCTTTTTAATTGGATAAATAATATGCTTTGTTACTATTCTTTTAATTTTAATATCATATTCATATCTTATTATTGGGGCTAAATTTTTATTTTCTTCAGTTTTATTTTCCTCAACAGTTATAACTTCATCTATTTCTTTGCTTTTAATCATTTCTTCTATTTGTTCATTTGTTAAAGTTTTACCCTTATGGTTAGACTGGCACCCTGCTTTTTATTAGATTTATTTCTGTTATTGGTAATTACTTTTTTATATCCATTTGTACTTGATGGTTTGGAAGAATTTGAACTATCTTTATTGTTGTTGTTTTTAAGTTTCTCTATTTCTAATAATAGTTCTTGGTTCCTTCTTACTAGTTTCATCTAGCTTTTTAGTTAATAATTTATTATTTTCGTTTAATTCAGCAATTGTAAATGACATATTAAAAATAGTATTATTAGCCTTATCCAATTTCTTATTTAATTCTTCAAATTGTTTGTAAAAATCATTTATATATCCTTTTGATGTCATTAGCAATCACTCCACATTTAATATCTTATACATAAATTATAAACAAAATTTGAATTTATTTAAAGTCTATTAATTTAATATTAAATGTAGTAAAATTAAAAGACTATAAAAGTAATTTTACATACTTTCTAGTCTGAACTGTAACAAAAGATTTTAAAATATCTCATGTTTATATTGCCAAAAAAATTTTAACACGATATAATGTAGAGAGAATAGTTAAAGAGTTGAATTTAAATTGTATTTTTACTTAAATGATAAATGAACTTAAATGACGTAAAGCTTATTGATATTGAAATAATAAGCAAAGGTATTAGCAGTATCTCAGGAGGGATTATAATGAAAAAAAATATTATTAAGATGAGGGCCTATGGTTTTACTTTAGTGGAGTTATTGGCAACGATAGTTGTAATAGCAGTAGTATCATTAATTACTGTTCCAGCTGTAACTGCCATTATAGAGAGAACACGTAAAGCATCTTTTGCTAAAAGTGCAATGAATGTAAACAAGATTAGTGATAATTATTATATATCAAATTCAGCGATTTTTTCTAAGTTTGATGATATTACATTTGATTGTAATAATGTTTTATGTTCCAGCCAAAGTTCTCCAGATATAAAAAAATTGAATTTAGGTGCAGAAGGCGCAATGGGAAATGGATATGTAAAAATTTATAAAGGTGGTAGTGTAGAATTTTTACTTACCAACGGGAAGTATTGTGCAGCAAAGTCTATTTATAATAAAAATCCTCTTATATATAAAGGAAACTGTAATGACATAGTTCTAGATGATGAAAAAATAAGAATAAAAAATGTTACAACTACATCAACAACAAAAAATATTAAGGTAGATGTTGAAACAATACCAGGTAAAAGTGGAATAAGTGGATATCAATTCGCTATTGATGGAAGATGGACTGATATTATTGCATCAACAAGTATAAACTATGAATATACATTCGGACCTTTGATAGAAAAAAATCATAAAATAAAAGTAAGAGTATATAATGGAACATATGGCAGTGAAAACTTTGATGAAAGCATAGGAATGGATGAAAAAGAAATAGATGCAAGTTTATTAGATTTTGGAAAAATAACAATCACTCCATCATCAACAGAATGGAAAACAAGTAAAACATATACAATAAGTGGTGCGACAACAGGAGCAACATTGCAATACAAGGTAGTATCAGGAATAACAGTAAAACAAGATTGGACAAATTATAGTAGTGCCATAACAGTAAACTGGACATCAACACCAACGACACCAACATATATCTATGCAAGGTTTAATGATGGAGTAAATACAAGTGATGAAAAAACATATACAGAAACAAAGATAGATGCAACTGCTCCAACACTAACACTTGGAACATCAACAACAACGACAAAGAGTATAGTAGTACCAATAACAGTAAATAAAGATGATGAATCAGGAATAAAGAGTACAAGTTGTGAATATGGAACAAGTACAAGCTACGGAAGCAAAGAAACAATAAGTAATAATAAATGTATAATTAGTAATTTGACAAATAATGCAACATATTATTATAAAGTAACAACGACAAATAATGCAGGACTTAGTACATCGAAAGCTGGAAATAATGTAACAGGAGATTTTGGAACAATAACAATAGCTCCATCCTCAACAGAATGGGAAACAAGCAAAACATATACAATAAGTGGAACAACAACAGGCTCAACATTACAATATAAAGTGGTATCAGGAACAACCGTAAAACAAGGTTGGACAAATTATAGTAGTGCCATAACAGTAAACTGGACATCAACGCCAACCACCCCAACATATATCTATGCAAGATTAAATGATGGAGTAAATACAAGTGATGAAACAACATATACAGAAACAAAGATAGATACAACGGCTCCAGTATTAACACTTGGAAGTGCCACTACAACGACAAAGAGTATAGTAGTACCAATAACAGCAAGTGATGGAGAGTCAGGAATAAAGAGTACAAGTTGTGAATATGGAACAAGTACAAGCTACGGAAGCAAAGAAACAATAAGTAATAATAAATGTATAATTAGTAATTTGACAAATAATGCAACATATTATTATAAAGTAACAACGACAAATAATGCAGGACTTAGTACATCGAAAGCTGGAAATAATGTAACAGGAGATTTTGGAACAATAACAATAGCTCCATCATCAACAGAATGGAAAACAAGTAAAACATATACAATAAGTGGAACGAACGAAATTCAAATTAAATATAGAGTACAAAAATTAATTGGAACAACATGGACATCGATAGAATATCCAACAGAAACAACTTATACAGATACTGATGTAATAAATGGCACGGAATATTCCTATAGGGTTTTAGCATATGTAAATGATAAATGGAGTGAAATATCTCAAATTGTAAAGGCAACTCCATTAGTAACACCAATGCCTCAAAACGTAAAAATAATATCAGGAAATGGTTCAAATACAATAAGCTGGGATTCTATCAATGGAGCGACAAAATATAGAGTACAAAAATTGATTGGAACAACATGGACATCAATAGGATATCCAACAGAAACATCATATAAGGATACAGATGTAAGCAATGGAGTTGAATACTCCTATAGAGTATATGCCTATGTAAATGATGAATTGAGTGCGTCATCGTCGATTGTAAAAGGAACGCCAACAGCCTCATTGACCCCTCAAAATGTAAAGGTAACTTCAGGTAATAATTCAAATACAGTGAGTTGGAATCCTATTGATGGAGCGACAAAATATAGAGTACAAAAATTGATTGGAACAACATGGACATCAATAGGATATCCAACAGAAACGTCATATAAGGATACAGATGTAATTAATGGAGTTGAATATTCCTATAGAGTATATGCGTATGTAAATGATGAATTGAGTTCGTCATCGTCAATTGTGAAAGGAACACCAACAACAACACCACAAAATTTAGTAGTGGTTGCAAATAATGGATCAATAACACTAAATTGGAATTCAGTAGCTGAACAAATATTAGAATATCAAGTAGTATATCCAGGTGGAAAAATAAGTGATGATAAATGGCTTCCATATACTAATTCAACAAATATAACTATTGATCAAGAATCTACGTCAATAAATCCATCAATAATATATGCGAGATATAATGATAAAGTAAATGTAAGCCAAGCAGCAACATATACAGAAACAAAAATAGATACAACACCACCAACAGTAAGCTATAGTTTAGCGGGTGGAACATACAATGAAAATAAAACAGTAAGAGTAACAGTAAGTGATACTAATTTTAAATCAATGTCAGTATATGTATTTAAAAACA